>Ga0315914_1003622_pt1 | contig 23409 bp, 15 predicted proteins | sample MpolenodulesMG_FD_203920 | JGI IMG/M metagenome (GOLD analysis project Ga0315914, IMG submission 203920) | Medicago polymorpha root nodule microbial communities from Los Angeles, California, United States - elongated nodules | ecosystem: Host-associated > Plants > Roots > Nodule | place: USA...
GGATGAACATGTCAAATATAACTTTATTAATGTAATTTACCAATTCCAAGTAAAAACTATTTTTATCACTTATAATCAAATTAAAGTTTAGAAATAAAAAAAACAAAAAACAAAATTAACTAAATGGCATTAAGAGAACATGCTTTGGCTCTTGTTTGATGGAGCGATCAACTCAACACCAGAATTGGGAGTTGCATGATATTATCCACACCAAAATCTTGGTCCATAAATCAAACTAAATCTTGTTTAATGTGATGCTTATTGCTTAGACTTTTAGAGAAAAAATCATACTAAATCACAATCATGAAAGTATCTTGGTAGAACAACCATGACAACAATTGCTACTACAACACCTTCCTTTATAGATTTGAAGAGTGAATATGCTTATCCCTCCATGAGAAATCAAGCTTTCCCTGTTCTGCAGCTGTCTCAAGTGTAAATACATGTATCCTTCATTAATCAACACAAACCATGTTGTGGAATGAGAGTGAGAGAGGGGTGTCGAATGTTTGATCTGGTGTAGTGTAGCGCTGTTACAAAAATATGACTATGTGAATGAGGAAGAGAGATGGGGGAGGATGAAGTAGAACACGAATGGATGTGGCATCATCGGTGGAAGCAAGAAAGAAGATATGTTTAGATGAATTTGGGTATTGGAAATGCTTGTCTCTTGCCTTTCTTGAAAATTGAACAAAAATTAAAACCTTCTTGAGCTTTTAGATTTTTGGCGCACAACAATCAGAGGATTAGGGTTGCCACATAATCTCAAGATTGTGTATAGATCAACACATTTTGATCTAACGGCCAGAACCATTTGGAGCCAAAATCATTAGGATTAGGGTTGACACAATTTCTTAACATTGTTATTTGTATTAGAAATAAGTAAGATAAGATTAAGATAAAATGATTGTAATGTTTACATTTCCATAAAAAAAAATTCCAACCCGTATAAACTCGTTGATGATTGCTTCGGATAGCAAAGGTTTAAATTTGGATCCGTTGACCCGATCCGATAACGTATTTAACCTTTTTTTTTTAAGAACTACATTTTTTTTGAAAGATTTGAGAACTACTTTCAAGTTTCAACCCCTGATAATTTTCTTAAAATGACACCCCCTTCAAATTTATCAATCTGTATTTAGATAAAATACAATTTTTTTCACATACTAAAAGTGATTTTTAAAAATAATTAGACGCTGAAAGAAAAAGTTGTCAAATCTTCTCCTGGTCCAAGACCAACATTGAGTAAAAGAAAAGCCAAATAGTTGTTTCGGTCCCTGAATGTGTAATGAGTAGCTACAATATATCGAAATTTCAAAATAGTCTCTTATGTATTACGTTAGTCAAAATCGTCTCTTACATTAAAATGCTCTGTTAATATTTTCGTATCAATCTCTCAATATAATTACTTATTGTCGTATCAATCCTTATATGTACTTATTATCATTTCACTCTATAAGAAAAGAGTTATAATACGTCATAAACTATTTTGACTAATGGAATGCACAATCATGAACTATTTTGAAATTTTAGTACATTGAGGGACTATTGTAGCTATTTGTTACACATTCAATGACTGATGCACTAAAACAAAAGGTCTACATCCCATAGAGACATAGATTAGGGTTCATGCAGTCAGCAGGAGCTCGCAGTCATGCAGTCGGACATCGAAAACTGTCAAATTGTCCTAAATGTGCGACTGCGTGCTTTTGTTGATGAATCCAGTTTCGTATTTTTGAAGTTAAAAGTATTGGAAGTATCTCATTTAGTTAATGATTTTTTATTGAAAAACTATATTTTTTCCTTCATGACCGGCAAGCTCAATCCAACCGAGTCTGTTCATGATCAAGATAGTAAAATCACATGATTTTGATATTTTTACTACAAAGATTTCAATAAAAATTGTCTGCAGAATACTTTATCTACCAAAATTCAATATTGCATGAACCATACCATGTCTAAGAGAGACATAGAATAAACTCTAATCCAGCATCTCCCGAAAGGAAATTTTTACCAATTTTTCTAAATAATTGAACATATACTCGCCGACAATCCTACTGACTACCAATTTGATGATACTAATAAATACGAAGAAAAAATAAAGTTCTGGCCAAAGAAAATCCCATGAGGAAGACCAAAACAGAAAATGGGAATGGCACCTATGTTCAAAATTTCACCCAAATGATGATAATTCTAAAATTTCCCAACTCCATATAGTTGAACACACACTTAGGGTCTTGATGCATCAAAAAGACTCCAATCATAAACCTTGAAGCTTGTAACAGCAAGTTTAAAGACCTCATCCATTGACATGCATCCAGCTTGTGACGCAGGAACAGCCATGCCCGCACCAACTGTGTCCGCACTTTCACTAAAAGGGCTGCAATCATAAAATAAAATAGAATTAGTGTATGTTTTGGAAAACACCAGAATCACAGTGGAAAATCATGGTCGACAAGAAACTACATATTGGAGCTTCTAAAATTCAGTGAGAGCTCTAAATTCACGAAGGCAATTACCCACCGATCAACCAAACACATGCTTAAATGACTTGTAACCTAGCTTCCACAAAGTCGGCCCAATTATGTAATGCAGCCAACATTTCATTTCTTTTTTTCTGATTTACCTCTAATGCGTAGCTCTAACGTTGTTCGGTTTAGAGAAGGTCTAGAAAAGCTTATTTAAAATTGATTTAAACTCATCATAGCATGCTCTTGTATTAAGATTTGAATAAACTGAAAAAACTAAATTAAAACATGATTATAAAACTGTTGTCAGTTTATCTAAACACAGACTAATTATAGACACGCCAGGATAGTACATGGATAAATATTTAATTAAGCTGTCTAGAATAGTTTATTGAATAAACTTTCAATTAAACTCTTGATTCAGACACACCCTTAAAACTATCAAATTTAACGTGTACACAAGATCAGATTTTATAAAAAAATGGAGTCTGAATCAAATGAAATGCCCGTATAAAATTCAACTCAACTCACCCAATGAGTAAACAGTTTAAACAGCCAAATTATAAGACAGTTATCCAAAGGTCTTATGTCAAGAAAAAGATATTTCAGAAACTTACTTGATAACAGTGGGCTCATATGCAGTGATTAGTACATCAGTGTCAACTCCTTTAACACGCAAATTAGCCAAATAAACCTGATTAAAGGAAACAATGACAAATTCACAAGACCAACTAATTATTATGAAGAGAAAAAAAAAATGACAAATTAGCAAATGCAAAATTTCAAAAAATGCCCAGCAAAACAGAACATACTTTCACAATATTTTGTGCTTCCCGTCCTTGTCGTCCCTTAGAAATCGCCTGGCAATATTTGATAGAAACGGAGTTAGTGAAGGGTAAAAAGAGTAACATCTGAAACGCAAACTACCAAAGAACATAGCAGTTAACTAGCACAACAAACCCGTTGTTAGGTCAACACTCAATAGACCTACAGTACAGGTAAACACATAGTTGTTTTTATGTTTGAGCAGCTTTAAGAAGAATAACTGATTGAAAATCTAAATAATCCAAATGACAGTTCTAAAGCAAACCACTATAAAATGCCAGTTTCTGGTTTCTCGAAGTCACAAAATTCAAAAGTATTTTATGTTCACAAGACAAGAATTCATAGCTTAGGCACAAACTCACTGGACTAAGAACAGACTAATTGAAAGTTGGCTTGTAGTTTGTAATAGAAAAATGGGAAGCCTTAAAAAGGATTAGAGAATCACGGCATTACTTAGATTATAGAAAGCAAACATTTAGTGAAACAGAAGTTCTAAAAATCATCAATTTGCCAATGCTAAATATGATGGACAAAAAGGCATGCAAGTTGATTTCAATATCTAACTGGCAATCCAAAGAAGCATAAGAAAAATGTATGCACATTAGTCCTGAGATTACTCATCTAGATAACACAAAATGATGTAGTAACATTGTATAAAAGTCAAAACAAGTATAAAAACTTTACCATTTGGCCTACTGCAGTTGTTACAACAGCCGGTATATTATTATACATCAAACCAGGTGCTTCAAGAACTCCTGATTGCTCAATAACCTGAAATAATTTAAAGGGCATAGATGATCATGGAACAGTAAAGGAACTGAGCAGAAGGAAATTTATGCTCTCTTATAGAAAGTATTGTCCCTTTGTATTGGGATGCAATACATATGCGAATGCATGCACACATTGAGAAATTGTAGTTCTTTAGCTACATTGTGTCAAATAATTCAAGCATCAGAAGTATCATAGACATAATATTTATATCATAGCTGCGAGAATTTTTGGAATAATTGGTTCATGACATGGTATTAGAGCTTTCTTATATCACTGTCTGTATTCTTCTAGTACAAGATGTTAAATATGCGCAAAAGGTAGATGGGATCTATGCATAGTCTAAGTTTCAAGCCTAGAGGACTCTTACATGAACAGGAATTTTAGAGATATAAATTATAATATAAATCATGAATGTATCTTCACTTAACAACTTGAGTATTTGAAATAGTTGGTTCATCAAAAAAAAAAGGGGCAAACTTAACGTGCAATATTGTAGTGAACTGAAAGACGAAATGGAGTCTACCAAAAATTGCTGACAGCTAAATCTCTAGCTATAAATACAAACATGTTGACCATGGTGGATGGCTGAATGCCAAAAATCCGCCATACAACCATGTCATTGCCGTCTACGGCAGGTATCCCTTCACAAATTTCCTATGATGATTTGATGAATTAAATAGATTAAAAATGAAAGCACACTTCATCTGAACCAAACCAACAAAACCCCCATCAGTACAATTCATTCATTAGTGGCCCAATAGTTCAAAAAACGCGCCTTTACTCATTGTATCATCCACACATTCCCTAATCATTCATTGCTGCCACATATGATAAACTAATGCAACATAATCAAGTTTCTATACCAATTACAAAGTCAAATTTCATTGTAATAATTTGAAGAAACCAAATTGAAATAATAACGTACCACAGTTCCTTCTGCATCCTGCTCCCTAGCAAGGTCTTGAAGAAACCATGCAGCACTTCCATTATCAGCAACATCAGGCTTAAACTCTAAAAGCTCAATGATCAAGCTTTCATCACGGCTAGGATCCGCAAACACCTCCTATATAAATCACCGACACACGAAAACTAACTTGGTAAACAAGATCAAACACAACAATACAATATAACCAAATTCAAAGAGAATGCCCAACAAACCTGATGATCAGGAACTTGTCGTATATCACTGACATCCTAAAAGAAATAAACAGAACTTTAATTTCATAAAAACTAAAAATTAAAGTGTCTTCCAAGAGTTTGTGCAAAGAACATCAAAAAACATCAACAAAAGTCTACGAAGCACTGACATAAACACGGCACAGTGCAGACAGTCACAAATAATAATTTGAAAAATATAAAAGTGATTGAATGCTACACAAACAAAATTTCAAAAACAGTGTTTCAAGAAAAAAGACCAACAAAATTCTATGAAACCAAATAACACCGAAAACATCAACAAAATTCTATGAAGCACAGACAGCAACAGAACCCCGACACAGACACTCATAATAATTTGAGTAAATAAGAGCAATTGAATGTAACCATGTTCCACATATGTCAATGCTATGTCAGTATATAGTGTCTCAAACACTCCGTAGCACTGATACTTCTTATCAAAGGTGTATCTGTGTCCGACACCGACACATGTAATCATGTTATTTTCTCAAATTATTATCAGTGTCAATTTGTCTGCGTAAGTGTCGCGTATGTGTCCATGCTTCATAGGTCAAACACGTTAGTGCTACTACATCGACAAAATTTAGAAGCAAAAAAAACTGTTTCAATATAAAAGACAATGATGTTTCACCTGGAACCTGTTGGGGAACGTGCTGGATATTTTTCCACCAAACAAAGGGCGCTGATAAACAACATCTTGTGACATTTTTGCACTAGGAAAAAAAAAACAGAAAAACTATATCAAGAACAACCAAAAATTAAAAAAATAAAATAATGAAATTGAAGACCCAAATGAAAGAAACAGTACCTGGTATATTATATGAACCGAATTGCGCGAGAGTGTGATTATGAGAGTGAGAGTGATGAAGGAGGAGGAGGAACGTTGGAATTTTTTCGGTCACTGCTGAATATATAGTATTTAATCTGCTTAAATTTTAAGCTCAATTACTCTGCTTTTAAATTTACGCTAAATTATACTCTGCTTCAAATTTAAGCTTTATTTCTTGTTTCCATGTGAAAATAAATAAATATAAGGCTTTTTTTTCCTTTCTATATATATATTTACTGTATAAAAAACATCGTTTTGTTTTTTTACATATACGAGTATTTGGTTTATTTAAAATAAACTCATTTGGGTTGTCCTTATAAACTTAACTCAGTTGATAAAGATAATGTATAATGTATACAAGGTTTCGGTTCGAATCCCGAACGCAACAAAAATAAATAATGCATGGACAATGCATAATATATGTCTTGTAATGTGTTACTTAAATTTTTTAGTTTAATTTTTTTCGTTGTCAATTTTAATGGGTTAGTTTGACTTTTTAGAAAAACAAAAAATATGTCTATAATATTAAACAAAATTAAAGAGTAAATAGGCAATTACCTGCCTGAAATTGTAAGTTTAGTCAATTACCTCATGAAATTAATAAAACTTCAATTACTCCGTGAAATTGCACAACGTTAATCAATTTACCACATCCGTCAAATTCTTCTATTAGCCAACATGGCGTTTTGCAAATACCCCCCTTGAAGTTTTGCACTTATGTGCAAAATGCCCCCTAAACTTAAAAATTTATAGTTTTTTTTCCTTATCCTTAAAAGTGACTGCATTATCACTGAATTGTGGAGCATATTAGCTAAGTTTTGACGGTATAAAACCATATTAGTTAAAAATACACTTCTCTCACACCAAAATTTTCCACTTCCTTTACATTGTGAGCAGTGCACACTCTACACCAACACATTTCTCTCACTTTTAAGAAAAAATACATAAACTTGTTACTTCTCTCACTTTATAAAAGATCTTGAAGGAATCATCGTCTTCTTCCCCCCATTAGGATTCAAAGGAATGATAATAATATTATATTATGTAATTTCATTATGTTTTTTTAAGAGAATAAAAAAAACATAATAGCCACCATCCTTTTGATCTCTAATTGGGTGAAGGACAACTTGAAAAATAAAAAAATAACATCTGATGTTGGAACAAAGAAATGTTTTTATGTTTGTTTTGTAAATATTCTTGAGTTTTGAACATTATTGTCAGGTTTACCAAATACTGTCAATATATGGTTGTATACCGTCAAAACTTAGCTAATATGCTTCACAATTCAGTGATAATGCAATCACTTTTAAGGATAAGAAAAAAAATATAAATTTTCAAGTTCATGGGGCATTTTGCACATAAGTGCAAAACTTCAGGGGGGTGCTATTTGCAAAATGTCATGTTGGCTAACAGAAGAATTTGACGGAGGGGGTAAATTGATTAACGTTGTGCAATTTCAGGGGGTGATCGAAGTTTTGTTAATTTCAGGGGGTAATTGACGAAACCTACAATTTCGTGGGGTAATTGTCAATTTACGCCTAAATTAAATTAAATCCTTAGTCCTAAAAGTTGAAGATTTCTACTTATTACACATCTTAATTTCCAGTTAGATACTCCCTCCAGTCTCAAATATAAGAAAAGATTCTTTTTTTAGGTTCATTGAATAATTAATGTATCTGCTTTACAATGTAGATCAGATACATTAACTACTCAATGAATCTAAAAAATGAATCTTTTTTTATATTTGAGACTGAAGGGAGTACCCTCCGACAATAATTAAAAAAAAAATCTAATTTCTAAAATTCCTCCAGTCTCATATTTTTTTTATCGAAAAATGTGAAAACAGTTGAAAGAATTGCACAAGATTACTGGCTTTACATTTATATAAGTAAGTGACATGTTCAATTATTTTTTATCTTTTTTTTATCTTTTTGATGTTTGAGAATAATAAGTGAAATCAATTCAAATGCGTTTACGTTTTTTTAAGAAGGTAAATTAACTCACCTAAATTGGCATTAAGAAGAATCGGATCGAAGACCTCAAAGAGGAGCAGACAACCAAGTCAATAACACCAGACGACCAACTCAAATAAGTTTTCAAATGTGTTTACGTAAATTCAAATAGAACATATTTATGCAAATTCAAGAATATTTATTGATTTACACAAACTCGATTTGAACCCGTCTTTGCAAACTCGATGCATGTAAGTTATGTAACATAGGTAGATTCTAAGTTTATAGTCTTACTTCAAGTACATGTTTACATAAGATTTTGAAATTTTGATATAAGTTTTTTTTTTCTTTTCAAAATAACGCAATTATGAAAAATAAAATCAAACTATCCTACTATAAAAAATTTATACCATTATACCCTACTTTTTGGCACGTAGTAAAATCACATGAGGGTCGATCCTAATTTTTTTTTTGTATCCAGGGCAAATCAATGAAAAAAACAATCTGAAAATTATATAAATTTTTGAAAATTCTCTAAATTATCATTCAAACAATAGAATTCATCTAAAAATATTTGAATTTTCTTAAAACATTAAATTACCTCAAAACATTGGAAAATTTACCATTCCATGTTGTCATATATGATCATATACCCGAAAACATACACACTTATATACATGATAAATATATGACGTATCATATAATTATTTAACAAGAATTTCCAATCTAAAATCAGGGTCTTACTTAGAGCTCACCTTTAGTAGTGAAGTCCTCTTGAGACCAAATCCAAAATTCTCTAAGCCTTTTTTAAAGCTTTTTGTCCTATACTGATCCTTAAATTTTGATTCCAATTAACCAAAACAATTACTTTTTTTTTAAGAAGTCAAAATGAAATATAGACTAATCAAAAGTGGTTCATTTAGTACAAGGTGTGCCAAGAAGAATCACCCAAAAGGAATACGGAGTCTGTTACCATAAAGCTCTATGAAAGAAAAATACCAAAAATAAATAACTACTCCCTAATACCCATACATAATAAAGGGTTCCACCACTAGTCATTGTAACTGAAGGCAGTAGAGAGCAATTTAGCTTTTAACCAAGAAAAAGACAAAAACTTGACGTAATCTAATAACTTGATCAAATCCTGAGCTTTGTTCGTGAAAATCCTGTTGTTTCGTTCCTTCCAAATGACCCAAACAGTAGAGTGTCAAATCACTTGGAGATAACTGTGTGTATATCGCGATAAACCCGTCAAATGACCAAAGTGATGGAAATGATCAGTAACCAAGTCGGGAGATATGAAAGAGATACCAACTCACTTATAAATAAGATGCCACAAGCTGCCAAAGGTGTCATGCCGTAAAATGAAATGAACCGCCGTCTCCGGGCTACCACAACCTCCAACACAATTGTTGTCATCCTGGCGAAGAACCATCCTGCGAATCAACTTGTCTTTTGTTGGCAATCTGTTTCGAAAGAGTCGTCAAACGAACACTGATACCTTTAGTGGAACATGCTTCAGCCACACCATGTCAGAACTGCCCCGCTCCACAGATGAATCTGATGACGTGAGATGCTGATAAGTCCCTTTGACAGAGTAGCCATTGATAGGATCGAGACCCCATCGCCACCTGTCAAGAATGGTGTCCTACAAAACAATGTCAGACAGCAAAGTCGCACACTCCGTGACGGTCTCCTCCTCCCAAGCCATAAGGCGCCTCCTCCACACCCAGGCACCACCTCCAATGCCCCACCCTCTTCCCTCCATCTCGCTCACCGTCGTCCCTTTATCTTGAGCAAGATCAAAAAGGCGAGGAAATTGCACTTTTAAAGGTGCTCCCCCCACCCAATTATCTAACCAGAAATAAGTACTCCACCCATCACCCTACGGGCATTTTCCTCAAACCAACCCTCCACCCCCAAACCAACACCGCAACGGATACCAGACAACATCCTCCACCAAACCGAACTATCTCTCCCTCCCTCTTTCAACCGCCCCCTTCCTCCTCATACCTCGCCTTTAGGACTCAGTACCATAAACCCTCCTTGTCAACCAACATCCGCCAACACCATTTCCCTAGCAAGACTACATTAAATTCATTCATCCTCCTAACACCTGACCCACCCTCCTCCTTCGGTAAACAGACAGTGTCCCAATCTACCCACGCTATTTTCTTGACATCCTCACCACCACCCCAAAACAATTACTACTACCATTAGTGATGAAAATGAGTCTTTTATCCTTCTATTTAGTTAGGAAATGACTACATTATCCTCTCCTAATTAATCTTTATCTACCTCATATTATTCGTTTTACTTAATATAGTTCTTGTTACTTAGAACTGATTGTTACATTTTTAACGATCTTGTTCTAAAAGATATCCAGCAATGTTGTGACATATTTGTGAAACTTCAATAACTGGGATGAAGCTTTAATCCAGCAACGTTGTGACATATTTGTGAAACTTCAATAACTGGGATGAAGCTTTAATATGCTGTTTATGAATATAAATGACAGAGGTTTGACTTCGGACATAACCACGAGCTCTAACTTAAAGTAGGTCTAGAACCACTAATATTAAGTTAAGTTGTTTTTTCTTTTCTCCATTTATGAGATCTTTATCTCTACTCTGGTTTGTAACTCAAAAACTGAAAAGGCTACTATAATTCTCAATGACATGCTCCATAACGATAACTTAGAAGTTTTTTTGTTTAGGAAAATTAATGGAATTGTTCATCTTCCTTTCAACTTTATTCATATTTTCTTTTAAAATTGCATGTTTAAGTAGCTATAGTCGTGAATGCAGCTCTTTGATCCATGTTTTTTACATCCTTCATTTGGCATATTAAGTTGTTTGTGTATTCAATGTGAACATCAATCTAAAAAAATTATATTATTTATTTTATAACATTTATCTTATTCAATTTGGATAAGGAAATTGAGTCTTAAATAAATATTGTTGCAGATATCGAAGATAAAATATGAAGTATGATGTATGTTGGAAGAGTATGCAAAAACAAAAATGGGCTTTTGATAATACATATACAATTTAAACAAGTATTCTTCAACATATTTATGATTATATTTTGTAATTTCAATTCTCTTAGAACTACCGAGGTAGGTTTTTTCTATGTTAGAGAACTCCCGTTCAATTGTTTATTTTAAATAAGTTATTATTCTTAGAAGAATATAAGGGCAAGAAATACAACTTTCAATTCACTTAGAACTACGGAGGTAGGTATTTTCTATGTTAGAGAACTCCCGTTTAATTGTTTATCTTATATAAGTTGTTATTTTTAGAAGAATATAAGTGCAAGAAATACAACTTCTTTTTTTTTGTCAAGTAGTCTAGTGGTTAGAGCTCACACAATTTAATTGTGGAGAAGGCGGGTGTCCGGGGTTTGAACCCCGGCCCCTGCATATAATATGCAATATCTCTGCCAACTGAGCTAAGCTCACGGGGATAGAAATACAACTTTTATTATAAAATATTATTAACTTAAGTAATTTTCTATAATAGAATAAATTATTTTCTCCGTTTCACAATACATGTCGCTTTTAAAAATACTTTTGTTTCACTTTACTTGTCACTTTCAAGTTTCAATGCAACATTAGTTATTGGTTAATCAATAATATCCTCACTTATTTATCGTAGAGAGAGAAATAATAGAATGAAATAATAAATAGGTAAGGGTATTATAGAAAAAACACAAAGAATTTCATCAATAAAAAACAAAATTTATTTGATTTCTTTGTATGTGTAATTTTCTCAATCCGAACATGTTTTCCATCATCATCGGAACATCCAAAATTCAACAAACATCCAAACATACTGAGAATCTAAACCCTAATACTAATCTTAACCCTTCTTGTTTCAACAAAAAATCACACAAACCTAAAAACCCTAACCCTAATTCGCCTCAAACCAAAATCCGGTGAAGGGATTCTAATCTAGTTCATGGCCTATTAGAAGTAGAAGGTGCTCTGCTGGGATCCTCACAGACAGGAAGTCCGTTTGATAATGATGGAGTAACATTTCTTCTTAGGCCCGAACCAAGGAATTCATCGTTGTGGGTAGAGGTGTTCAAATCCAAACCAATCCAAATTAAAACCGCAAACCGATCCAGAAAAACTGAAAACCGCACAAAACCGAATAATTTTGGATGTGTTTGGATGACATTTTATGAAAACCGCTCGGATTGGATCAGATTGTTTTTCAAAACAGAACCGCATACATAGGTTTTAATATATATTTCCATTTTTATAAGTATAATTAATGATATTAAGCTATTATTATTTTTCTTTTTAATTCTTTTAATACTACATATGAGTTTAATTTAATCAATTTTGTTTCTATTTCATATGTTTCAATGATAACCAATCATTTTATTTTCGTACTATTAATTTTTTGTATAAATCATGTTATATTTTGTATCAAACCTATTATTTTATCATATTTTTATAAGATGATTATTAATAAAAAAAAGTTACAATTTGTAATTTGGATATCCAAAAACCGATCCAAATTAAACCGCGTTAAATTGGATTGGATTGGATCATTTTTTAAAATTAATCATCCAAAACCAAACCGAACCGCATATAATTTTATCATTGGATCAGATGCGTTTTTGCCTCAAAACTGATGCAAACCGGACCACGAACACCCCTAGTTGTGGGGAAGAAGAAATAGAAGGAGGATGTGAAGGAAGGGGGTGATGATGGTGATTTGGGTTTGAAAGGTTTGAATTGTAATTGTAAATAGAAGAATAGGAAATGTGTCTGTGTAGCTTACTGTAGTTTGAGGAAGAGTCAAGAAGAGTTTTTTAAGAATAAGGTTGATGAAGATGAAGAAGAAATTCCTAGTGTAGTTGTTGAAAAGGAAGAAGAGGGTTTGGCTTTAATTGTGAAGAGGAGTAGAGAGAGATTGAGGGAAGAGGTGAGAGAGAGTGTTACACAAATTGAGTCAGGGAAGGTTAAGAGTTTGGTTAAGGCATTCATTAATTTGAACTTATTTCATAATGATAATTATAGTATACTTTTTCTTTGAACAAACAAAAATGATATATATTAACAACAGTGATTAACCCCGCACAAGACGTGCAAAGGGGAATCACGAAAGAGTATGTACAATCAAGGTGCTACCTAGAGCACAACACTGCCAAAGTACTAGAACATGTGAAAAAACAATTACAAGTGGACGCCCATACAGAGGAGCGGTTGATTCCACCAGTCATGATAACTATAAATAAATGTTGCCTGTTTCGATTTCAGCCACAAAAAAGATGTCAGTTTAACCTTTTCAATGAGAATGGAAGGAACGGATGTGTGGATCGAGGCAATCCGGCCATGCTAATGAATTGGATAAATTATAGTATACTAATACATAATGAATGGTGCACTAATAATACATAGTTATTATGGTATACTCCCTCCGGTCTCAAATGTAAGAAACACAAAAATAAAATTGGTGGTCTCAAATATAAGAAAAAGTATAGTAAAATGAACCTATTAAATGCAACAATTCCAAGTTTACCCTCATTAAACTCATCTCATTAATGTCTTTACTACTTCAAGACAAGGGTAAAATTAGAAAAATATCACTTTTTATAATAACTTAAATGTGGTCAATCCACTTTCTTAATATGTGTGCATTTTTTTTTTTGTTTCTTACATTTGAGACCAGAGGGAGTATTAAGCAGGCGTTGACAGTAATTTATGGTGCACTAATCAATTATGGTATACTAAGCAGCGCGTTGACAATAATGTTAATCAATTATAGTATGCTAATAAGACATTTTTTTTTTTGTTACAATATACTAATAATACATGATTGAACGGTACTATATCAAAGTCTTCATAAATTTTTTATTTCCCAAAGCAATTCAAAAAAATGCACTAAATTAAGGTTTATCACTTAAGATATCTAATTAATCTTAAATTATTAATCACACTCAAGGTAGTTAAAATCTGGGATTTTACGTATAATCCCTAAGGGGAGGTAGAGTTGTAAATCGTAGAATCGTTACATGAATCCTAAGATTATACAAAATTCATAAAACTCAAATTTATGCATATAAAATAGCATACATAGGAAAAAGAACACTTTTAATGACTCGGAACCCAACATATTTTAGTAATATACATAACAAATTTTTTATAATAATATACGTTAATAGTTATGGGGTGTAACAATTTTTTGTGGTGTGTTTTGCAAAAGTGTTTTTTATTACGTATTTGTACAAAGAGAAGAAAGAAAAATAAAAAAATACAAAAGAATAGAAGAAGAAAAAAACTAATGAGAGATCAAATACATAATAAATGTTGTGGATGTTCCTCATCTAATTTCAATATGGTAAATGATATAATTTGTAATTATTCCATAAAATAACATAACATTATAAATTTTTATGTGATTGTTTATAAAATATAAACCAGTTATTCCATTTACAATGGATACATACTAGATAGATGTTACAAAGTTTGAAATTTAAAATCATTTTATATTTCTAACATATATATTTTTTTTCATGTGAAATACATGACCCATGTGGCCATATTTAATACTTGAAGAATGAGGAAGATATGTATTTTTTGGAAGATATATTGGTGGTTATGCAAGTAGTTGATGGTGTTGCTTATGATTGAAATGCATGACTCTAAGAGTCACACGTAATACATGAAACACACAATTGAAATGATAGACCACAAGAGTCGTGTTTAATTCATGAGAATTGCACAAAATTAATTGTGTGTAATTTATCCAATATGCAAAATTAATTTTCTAATTAAAATCAATGTTACATTAATTTTGTTTTTATTTTTTATTTAATTATTAAAGCATGCGTTTTATCAAGGTCCGGTAGATTTTTAAAATGATCATCTATGCTAACTGAGTCAAACAAATTGATAATCAATTCACAACAAAATTAAATGTCGTGATGGCTTGTTTCTTAGAAGGACTTAAATTGTTTACCTTTTAGGTTATTACACATCAACTAAAAGAAAATTTTGTTTTTTATTGGGACTAAGGATTGGTCAATTTTGAGAAAATAGTTGGTGATATTATCTTGTGTTAGTATTTTTTTTATAAAATTCATAATTATATGGAACAAAAATTCATGATTAATGTGTCCGTCTTTTAAAAGCACCGAAATTCTATGGTGGAGGTTTTTATGATATTCTAAGCATTCCTGCAAAATTGATGAATGAAATTTGACCAGTGACTATATGCTTACTCAAAACAAAATTGCGGTTTTGCATATTTTGTTCGAAAAATCAAAATAAAATGAGGCGTCTTCAGAATTTTATGAAACATTTCAAATCCTTTCACTCTAGTTTTATGGAACACTATGAAAAATACAATCCTTTACTTTCATAAATAATACAATCCTTTACTTTCATTGTTAATCTATTTTCTCTAATTGTATGTACTGTAATCCGGGTTCACACCATAAGTGCTTAGTTATAAGTTATTTTTATAACAAACGATAAAAGAAATCAACACGGTTTATACATAAGCTATATGTTGTTCCAGAAGTTATCTTCCACAGCTTATAAAAATAAGCTGAAACAACTTACGAACATGTCACGAGCTATCTTCATAAGCTCTTCAAAACAATCTCAAAAGTAGTTATGTCATTAGATAAGCTCAAATAAGTCTGATTCAAACAGACCCCTAAAAGAGAAACTCACTTGAATAGATGAGTAGAAGACACAAAATTAAATGTTCTAAAAATAACAACCAGAAAATAAGAAAAATAACAAACTTTATTAACCTGAAACTGAAGTTACTACATAAAAGAGGGAGCTTATTTTATTTATGAAGCACCTAAACTATTCTTAACTTATATCCTTCTGATGTAGGACTTCCACAACATACCAAAAAAATCAACTATAAACAAAAAACTAAGACGTAACATTATTATTTATTATATGAAATATGACAAATCAAAACTCGAATGCATTTTATTAAGACTTTCAGCCTAGCTAGGGTCCATTGCGCATTTGCGTAACTTCTTGGACTAGTTGTTCTACATCGACAAGGGCATAGGACTAAAGAGAGGCCAGAAAAAGAACTCCGTCTCAGCTCTAACGAAATGGATGTATTTGTCAAAATGCACACATTGCATAGAAGCTTCTTCCTCCAATAACGACTATATTACACGTTTTTAACCCTACCCTTTGGGAGTAATAGATACCTTTTAATTGCAAGTATAAGGACCCAAGTAGTAGCTGAGATCTTTTCCTTGATCATCAAGAGCAATGCTGAGCTCAAAACAGTTTTCAATATCTGAGCATGCAATCCTTTAAAATAGCCCAATATGCCCTCCTGTTTCCATATTCCGCAGAGAACACTGGACACAGTTTTCGGCGATTTTATCAGTTTTTTGGAAGATTCTTCATCTGTGTCTTCAGCTTGAATTATGACTTTGCACCTATACGAAGATAAAAAAGATCTCAGTAGTGCAGTACTAAATTCGCAGATCGAAACAAGTTGGAAGGAACAATTATATACCTGATAGCAGGATATGTTAGACAGGTAGCAATACTCTTTGAAACTGCACCTAAAAGAAAGGCCATAAACGCAGACAGCGATGCTGGAGATACTCCTTTCTCAGCTATGGTTTGATTATTTGCCAGTACTCGGTTTTTCAGCTGATCAAACACTGTGTACTGTAGCACATTATATTTGAAAGTTAAGCTATATTGGTCTTGAAAAAAGCCTTTAAAATAAAATGCAACTTAAAAGAAATAACACTAATGACGGTTCCGGTTGATACAAACTAGCTTGAGCTACCTGAATTGCAGGGTTTGAGGTGAGCATCAAGGAAATGCTAAGGCCATCAAATGCATCACTCCATGTGCCTTCTGTAAGGGTTCTCAGTAACCCTTTAGCCTTTCCAAAGGGACTTGTCTGCATCCTTGAAGAGGCTGTATCCAGGGGCTACACAGTCATCAATAAGATACTCTTGTATTAAAATTACATAGTTTTATTAAATTACATCGTCTCTCATACACAACATAACAAAGACCAACCAGAAAATAATATGTTCGTACATAGTAACAGATAATTGCAACCGTGATTTATTATATCTAAATGTTAAATATCATGTATGGTCGACCAAATAACATAGTAAGTTAAGTATTAGAAACTTAACACTTCATTTGTATAAAATGATTGAACTTAATAAATCACATAGATGAATCAGTTTTTTTTTTTTTTGGTAACTATGTTATTGGTGCGAAATATTCACCTCCGTCGGGGAACCTAGCTGGCCACCTTTATAGTGGCATTTCCCCTCCCAACAACGTTTTTCCCATCCACAAGGCTCGGAACCGAGACATTGCTTAAGTGATCAGAGATAAATTCCACTCAGACAAACGGAATGTTGGAAGAGATGAATAAGTTTGGTTCAACATTCCAACAGTGAAACACCAACAAAAATAATCGTACCATAGAGCATAACCATAAGATTTAGATCACAATTTTGAGCTCCAAAACAATAATGCCAATTTATAACGATTATTAGGTATGGTCAAAACATCATAGAAGATATATTTTAAATACACGTCTAAAACTAGAACTACAAATAGGTAATGCTACCTCACCTGAGTTGTGATGGCAGTGACAGCCCCAGCAGCAGCAGCAATTAACAAGTTTGCTCTTGTTCCAATGGACTTATATCCACTTTTTTCAAGATACAGTCTTTTAAAGTAACTATAACCATAGAAGTAGACAAACTGTGAAAAGAAGGATTGAAGATTTTTTGTTCCAAGGCCCTGGTAAAGGGAAAGAATCTGACGGTTAGATATCGCCTCCCATAACACATCAGAGAGATTCCTGCGAAGGTAAAACAAGTACAATGTAATTAAGTACATAAACCCAAGAGATCGGTAATGTCAATCGATGATCGTGAAAATTAAAAGTTTGTTCGAATTCTGATATGCTACAATGCCTCTATTTGACAATACTTTGATCTAAACAGCGGATCACAAAACAATAGTAATTTGTTCAATTCCGCTATACCATAGCGCCACTATTTGAAAATACTGCAAGGAATACATTCTGGTGGCTAAATTTGCTGTGCAATTTCCATGGAGTAAGATCAATCAACCTGTATACTCAGCCAATCGATTTGAATGGCATCACACTTCATTCCCATTTTTAATTCATTCAAAACATCATCAAAATGCAACAAACGATCAAAAGAAATACCAATAATTAGGAAACTTAAACCATTCAACTGTTCCTCATATGATCTAATTTCCCTCAATTTGGTTCCTCTGCTTCCAGTTTTCTCAATTGAATGGTTAAATGTATCGATTATATCCAACTTGACGCGTTGGCACATTCCACAAGCTTTAATCCAACTTATTTTTAAGTATAAATTCAAAAAACCTTCTCCAAAACCATGGACCCCTAGTTCACCAAATCTTTCCAATAAATCTAATGCTAGTAATCAGGTGACATTGTAAAAGGTTTCTTTCTTTTATTTAAAAATTAAGAAATGCAATTCATCTCTCATTGAAGGATTTGATTGAGAAAATTAGTAGTATAATACAAACCAAAGCTAACAGCATTCCATCTTTCAATGTCCACACCAATACACAATTACACTTCTAGAATTAGCCATGACTCTTAGTCTAGTGTTCGACACCTATGCGACACTCATACAACACGTGCTTGATAACTCAGACAAGTGCCCCAAAAAACACTTTTGGAACACAACAAAGCATATGTTTGAAAGTAATATATTAGTATTTTTATTTTATTTTTAAAACATGGTATCCAGCCCAAGGACAGACTAATACGAGGGATCAATCCTACCGTCCACTAGTTGGGGGGTCCATTTAAAGGCGGAGCAAAACTATGTATGGACTAAACAACACAAATTGACAATACAGCTCAAACTACATACTCCTTGGATAATTGACATAAAAAAAAAATAGAGAAACTTATGCTACAAAGCAAATATTTGAAACTTGTAAAGCATGACAATTATGCAAAATTAACAACTACAATACAATTACTCAATTCAAAAGGAGCTTTCAATATTTTGAGATACATAAAGAAAACATTTTTATTTGACAAAAACAAAACATTCTTAAACAGAGGAAACAAGAGTCCTTTACCACCACAACAAAGAACAAAATAGCACAATTCAAACAACACATTTTTTTATTCAAAGAAGAACAAAAAAACACAATCTTTACACCATCAAAATCAAAATGATAAAAAACCCACCAATCAAAACAACTCAACAATCGATAATAACAAGAAAAAACCAAAACAACGATCAAACACAAAATCAAGAACAAAAACATGATCTTTACAACAAAGGGTAACAGGATCAAAAACAAAAAGTCAGAAAATGAAGAATTAAAGGGTTGTTAGACATACTTGTACTTTCTGTTACCCTTAGAACGTGCCTCAGCTTGATACTTTGTCTTACAGGTATCAAGAGGGTAGAGAATTGTTGTGCTAAGCAATGATCCTATGGCTCCGGAAGTGGCTTCTGCCAAGGATTCCAGATCCACGTTCATCTTCCTCTTCTTCGGTTTCTTCTTGTTCTTCTCTTTATCAATGACACGAGTGTCAAGGTGGTGGGTGTTGTATTAAATTAAGTTATCAATTTATACAACGACTATAGTTTTTATTTTTTTTTTATTTTTTATATATTCCATCAAAAATAACATTTATAACTTTTATAACTTAAGAAATACATATTCCATCAAAAAAAAAAAACTTAAGAAATCAAAATAAAACGAAACATAAACTAAAAATAATTATTTTTTGAGGATGCCTTATTTTTAAAAGAAAAATATAAACTAAAAATAACTTAAGAGACCAAAAATATAATTTGTTCCGCATAACTAGATAGTTAGATTATTGTGTTATTATGTGATATATATGTGTATGTTAATGGAAAAAAATATTATTTAAAAAAAATTGGATTCTTTTTAAATGAATTGGATTATGGAGCTCACCATGTCCAAAAATGGTGTAAGATCAAAAGAATGTATCATCTTGATTCTAAATATAAGTAAGAAAATAAATGTATTTGATTTTGATCAAAATTTAAATAATTTCCACCAAACAAAATCTAACTTTAAATACAAAATACTATATATAGTTTGTTTATAGGAACTTTTTTTTATGGAGACAAAAGTTTGTTTTTTTTTTTTGAGAAAACAAAAGTTTGTTTATAGGACACAAAATTGTAGATTAGGCGATGCCCACCTCATTCAATATCATACAGAACCAACATCCTTGTTATGAGGATGTGCATGTAATAACGCAAATCAAAGTGATGCCACACAAAATCAATAAGCAGAAAATAAAAAGATTATTATTTTTGTTTATATTTTACGTAACAAAAATTTTATATATATTTTAGATAACTTGTTAAGATGAAAAGTTATATCAAAATATAGTGAGATATAAGAATCTTAATTTTCGTCTAATCATTACTTCATATTTTCTCCAATCATTATCGGTTCTTAAATCAAACATGGTACAATTTGAGTTGTATTGTCCAGCCATATATTTTTTAGCATATTGAATGCTCCCTATATGTAATATATAATAAAATATAAACAATTCAACTACTTAGAGCATATTGAGATATAATATGAACCGGTACATTACCAAAAAAATACCATTGACACCACAAAAAAAAAAATAAATATGAATTAGTTGTTGAGATGAGGAGTTACAAAGCGGATTGATAAAAATAATAAGTCAGCTCATTAAATAAATTTTAGCAACACTTAAGAACCAAATTGCTTATAAGGACAAAATATTTAGGGTGATGAACTCCCACAATCAACTACTTGCTCTTAAATGAATCTCAAATACAAACAAGACTAACAACGTTGTAGTATTAAGTTTGGGTTTGGAAATTGAAAGGAAAAGGAGAATATGGATTGGAGTTTGCAAATTTGACCAAGCATGAAAACGTAGGAAGAGTCGTAGTCACTAGTCACAGATCATGGAACGGCACCACGTAACTTTGTTTCTTGTAGGAAACAACAACTAGATGCCACGACGGACCCCATTGTTACTAAAAACGTGAATTGCGTGCTAACTGCTAACGCTGAATTAAATGTCAAATAAGCTGGCCGGCCCGTTTCACTTTGGTCTAACAGGTTCGATTATAAGTTTTTGTGAGTTGAGCTTAGTTGACAAGGAGAATGCATAGTTCAAATTTCGGCCACGATAAGAAAGAAAGAGGTTCGATTATAAAGTTATTTTTTTCCTCTCCTATTTTTGTACAATATTTAATTTGTAAAATTGTTTCTTAGATGTTTTTTTACCCTTATTACACTAAAACACAAAAAATAGTTTTTTGGGCACCAAAAACAGTGTATGTTAAAAATTATTCAATATCATAAAAGTTTGTTATATATTGTTTTGTCTTGCATTGTGATGTTCTTTTATACTGTTTTGTCATGTATTTACCGTTTGGTCGAATCAATCTAACAATAAAAATATTAAGAGACAAAAAAAATACAAAATCAAAAACATCAATACTCTAAAATAACTTGGGTGGGATATTGCAACTCAACTAGAAGCTTCTTCCTCTTTCATTCTGTCCACTCTCAACCTAAGAAAATTGTGGCTGCCACCCCTCAATTTCTATGTTTTCTTACATATGCACTCTCATCTCACAATAGCTGGAATTTGGGATTGGTTTTATTGTGTTTGTTGATTCCATCTTTGTTATACCTCTTTGGATAGTGCAATTCAAATTATAACACCAGGCGTTTGTTTGGTATAGGAAGGAGATTTTAGCTGTTAAGCTTAAGAATATAATTCCCTACATATTTCTAAAGTTTGTTCACGTACCTACATCGGCATGGTTGTGTCGCTGTTGTGGGTGGCGGCAGCAGCTAGGTGGAGGAGTTTTTTTTCCTCCTTCCTAACCTGTATTCCCTCGTCGCCGTTAGATTTCCTCATCGCCGGTGTAAGTTTCGTTGACGTCACATGCTGAGGCAAAGTTCAAGTTTGGAAAAAATGAGTTTTCAGATTTACGGATTTTGAACAACCAAACAAATAGAATTTTGAGTTATTTTGTCTTTTAATATGTGTACGGTTAGATTAATCTGGCTAAGTATTGGAGAAGGAAACAATTTTGAAGGAGAGGATCCGGTTCCTCAAACTTCCTGTAAGCGGTATGTTATTTTGGATTATATATTTGAAAGGTGTAAAAATATTCAAAAACCCTTCATTTATCAATTTTTAAATCTTAAATAGAGTTCGCGAGAAGTTCAAAAATTGGGAAAATAAATTTTTTCGACTATGTAAATTGATTTGTTCGGCGAGGATGGATGAGAGGCAACAATGACAGAAAGTGCATCGGTATGGTGGCGATGAGTCTTCGAGGTGGAACGAAAGGTGTCTGTAGGCACGTTAGCACTCCATTGCTCAAGTTAGTAATGGAACTGATAAAGTGTGGTGAAAAGTGAATTGGTCCGATTTTTTTTTTTTTTACAAAAGTATACGATAGTCATTCATTTCAAATTGATATAGTTCATTGATACAATACAAATTCAAAGTCGTTAAAATATGCGAACAAATTCACAACATCTATGTTAATAGCATAAAAAGACAGAGTGCATATGCCTACAAATATGACTGTATTCAAGTCTTTGTAATACTCATGTCTCCAAATTTTCAACATTGACGATGTCAAAGCTATGAATTAAATTTGCACTTCCTCTCAAAACTAATATTTCAACATGAATTAAATAAACACCGTATTAACGCCAAAAATAAAAAAATACCGCACAAAGACGGAAAATCAAATCAAATAAAGTCGTGCAAACACGACGAAATCATAAAAACAAACGAAAAAAAGCGAAAATCACTTTTTCAACCAAAAAAAAAATAAAATTTGAAATGGTAATTTTAAGTCAAAATTGACCCTAAATAACCTCAATTCGAATATTTATATTTTTTTTAAAAGAAGTTGACTCTCCTGTTAAGAGTAAGATTTTTTTTTTTTGTTACAAAAGAGGGCCTACGGCCCAAAAGAAAAAGAAAAAAAAAATTAAATTACACGCAGATTCCTCGGCATGCAAGCCCCAGAAATATCATCATAAATGAGTCTTTGAAGTTCATTGGGTGGAGACTCCAAAACAACCAAATTCCAAGAATTCAATGATAGGTAAAATTTGCCAGCCAGTCAGCACATTTGTTGCCTTCCCGCCAAGTGTGAATAACCTGAGTATGCCAATCTCGCTCAAGGATCTCCTGAATACGTCGAACCAGAGAAGAGATGGTTCCATTGATCTTGCAATTGTTAGTAACCATATCAATAAGCACTTTTGAGTCACTCTCAACAATCACGTGAGATAAACCCTCACTCCAAGCCATATCAAGCC
>Ga0315914_1003623_pt1 | contig 23406 bp, 10 predicted proteins | sample MpolenodulesMG_FD_203920 | JGI IMG/M metagenome (GOLD analysis project Ga0315914, IMG submission 203920) | Medicago polymorpha root nodule microbial communities from Los Angeles, California, United States - elongated nodules | ecosystem: Host-associated > Plants > Roots > Nodule | place: USA...
GCTGAGGTATATGGTTTTCTACTTGCTTTGGAGTATGCGGCTCAACACGGTTGGACGAATGTTTGGTTAGAGAGTGACTCAACGAGTGCTCTGTTGGTCTTTAAAAATCGCTCCTCGGTTCCGGTTTAGCTCCGTAACCGTTGGCATAACGCTTGTAACCAAGGTATACAGGTCATTACCTCTCACATCTTTAGGGAAGGAAACTGTTGTGCAAATTTGCTGGCTAATTTGGGTCACTCGACACAAGGCACAGTTTGGTTTTCGGTGTTGCCTCAGGGTCTTCAGACTGACTTCTTCTTGGACCGGAGTGGGTTCCCTCGCTCTAGGGTCCCGTAGACTGTTGTTTCCTGTTTTTTCTTTTCTTCTGTTTTTTCCACTTTGTTTCTTGTTTGTTTTGAGAGTTTTGGCCTAGTCCCCCCTCCTTTTTCCCCCCTTCTTTTTAATAAAACTTTTCTTTGAGTTTGGCGGCAAAAGATGGAGGTTCTGCGGGGTGCCAACCTAGTTGGATGTCGTTGCTTCCCCTTAATGCCTGCCCATTCTCCTGGCTTAGAAAAAAAAAATATTCAAAAAAAATGTGTATTCTCTTTATCTATATTATAAATATCAATATTTTAATAAACTTTTAAATATTCACTATTGTTTTAAGAAAATTTAAATATTTAACAAAATAAATATCTGACAAGACTCATCAATGACAATGGTACTTGAGAAAAAGAACTTCAATGCGGCAACTTGTCGCCAAAATGATCACATGGCTTATATAGATTGAACTATATTGAAGTTGAAGATGTGAAAATGAAGTATAAAAAAGGATGAAAGAAAAACAAAAGATGTGAGCTGTGAATTGGAATGATGACCCTACCCTTCAATTCATAAGAGTCAGCTGTGTGAAAGCAAGCGTGTCATTCAACAATGCATACCATTCCAAAATCCCCATCGATGACACTCTGTCAATGGTCCCCCACTATCTTTCTCAAATTCTCCACTTTCTCTTTTTTGACCTTCCATCCTTTATATCATCTTTTTATTTTGGTCAAATAATTTTAAAAAACAGTGAGATGTACTATCCTATTAGGGCATATGCGTTATTTAGTATGCAAATTTTGAACATTAATGAATTAATTTGCGGGGAGTGAGATTTTGCTATTTATTATAATTAAGAAAAACTAACTCCTATGTATATGAATGCATTGTCTTCTGACTAACTTGGAAAATAACTTCTTCTACAAGTTTCTTCTGTTGTTTTGAATTATGAACGTAAAAGGCTTCTCAAATATAACCTATTTCAAAACTTTATATGCACACTTAAGATATGGTTGTTATGAGATCATTTGAATTTTCAAATCACTTCTAGAATGTTTATCTTTGAGTTCATCTATAATGGTCTTCGAAAATGATCTTCAAATTCTTTACTTGTAGTAGAGACATTATGCTTCGAATGTCACTTTTCAAGAAAGATCCTTAGATGTTCTTGCTCTTCAGAAAGAAAATTAGTCATCACCAATTTGTCTGTGAGGCTCAAAATGAATATTTAAAGTTTGCATATAACAACTGCCTCCAAATAGTTAGTTGTCAAACAAAAGTAACACAAGAAGAATCTCCTCTTGCCGTCTGATGGATCCAAGACTCGAGATAGCCCCACGTCGGCCTCATTCACCATTTCTCGAAGGGCATCTTGAGTATTAGAAAGAGGTTGAGCAAAGAAATGACCCAGTTTGTACGGAGGAGCAAGGACCGGCCCTTTACCCCAAGATTTTTCTCCCTATATTAGCCTGTATTTCCAAGTGTTTGTTTTCGAAAGAAGAGAGTTTTGTTTTTTTTTTTTTGAAAATATGGTATCCGATCCAAGAATCGACTAATCTGAGGGGATAAATCCTACCGCCCACTTGCGGAGGCCCTATTTAAAGCCAGAGCAAGCTCTGTATGGACTTATCCCACCGAAATTGTCAGAGGGAATCAAACCTCAGACCTTTGGAGGAGCAAACTCCAAGATCCCAAGCCAATCACTAGGCCAACCCCAAATGAGTTTTCGACATAATAGAGTATTTGTTGAAAAGGAGTTTTTCTTCATATATAGGCTGAATGCAAATGTAGTCGACAAGGTTTGATGAAAATTAACATTTGAGTTCGACCGGAAGGAATTCAAATATTCTTTGAAGAGGTAAGATCAAAGGTCCATGACACGTGGAAAGTAGATCAAGTCTATTGAAGTCTTGAAGACATATAGTTTAGGACCGTTGGTTTGTTAGTTATTTTTCTTATGTATAGTAGCGAAAAGACAGGCACGCACTCACGTGTCCGTGTTTCCACTCTTTTTATTGCGTTAACGTTTGAAAATTATAAACGATATTCTCTTATGAAATTTTGGAAGACACCAATTAACTTTGAGGAATGCTAACAACACTCATTTTTCAACACTCTCTCTAGCACTCATTAATTTTTTGGATGAAATCAATGTATATCCCACCACTTTGTGTACGTTCAATTTTCAAAATGTAAACCCACAATTATTTAAATCAATAAAGGTGTTCCTAGCATTACGCATTAACTTTCCATAATTCCAGTTTTTTTCTTTTGTTATAGGGTTTCAAGGTTCCAATCTTATTATTTTTATGAAAAATCCTAGACAACATCCTTTGTTGCATATTTATTAACATCCTTTGGTAGGTCCATCATTGTTAGAAATCTAATAATTCCAAGGCTATTTATTAACACCGCATATTTTTCAAAACAAATCAAATCATCAACCACTCAAACATTCAAACCATTCTACACTGCCGATCATTTTGTTACGTGATAAACCATGCACTTTCGCCTTAATTTAACTCATCCAAGCCTGGAAATTTGTCAACAAATTATGCTGGAAGAACGTAAATCATTTCCGTACCAAATATGTCTTTAGGTCAACAAAAAAACTAATTAATTTCTTCATCTTCATCCGGATAGCTTACTAATTTAACATCAGTGTTTTTATTACTACTTTTATAGTTTTGGTAGATATCATTTTGAACACGTTGTGCTCTTCGAATCTGAGTCTTTGACATGCCTCCTTTCAACCTGTTGTAGTTTCCGAATTAGAGTTCTAATATTAAAACGTTAAAAAATCCAATGTGTCACATAGAATATTTTAACGTGTTTCAATGCTCTTGAAGTGACAAAATAACTCATAGAATATAAATGTTCATCTGGTTGATGGTGCATGAAAATCTCTTAACCAACCAAAGGCGTATCAAATGGAGTCTAGGAATGTCCACTGCATGCCATGGCAGCCAAATGTATGTTTGTTTTAAAAGACTTGTTAACCGGTGCCCAAAGTCTAAAAGTGGAATGAAAATACATGATTTGTATTGAAAAGAGTAATAATTCAACTTTTAAAATATAAAATACACAATTTTCAATTAATTTTTCCTTTTTTAAGTCCTTAACCAGTGCCCCGGAGGCATCGGTTAACATTTCCCTTATTTTAAAGGAAAGAAAGTGATGAGGAGAGAATGGTGAGGGGAAGAAAGACTTTCCTTTGTTTGGAACTCTCTAAAAAGGTGTAGGAAAGAAAGAATATTAGTGGGACCCACGTCTGAAACTTTTCCACCCACATAAGGACAAAAATTTTGAGGAACAAAAGTATTATTTTAAAATGTCTAAAATACTGCAACTTTTATTACTAAATATTATTTTTGTTTAAGGGTACTTATGTCAATTAGTACATTTAAGTTTTTCTTTCCTCCAACTTTCTATTCCACTTTCTCTTATACAAAACAACCAAAACAATCCTCTCACTTTCTACTCTTTTTTTTTCCTTAGACAATCTTTCCTTTCACTTTCTTTGTGCATCCAAACAAAGCCTAAAGAATCTATTCTCCATGTGATGTGTGATTTCAGTTAAATAACTTAGTTATGGCTTAAACTTGTTCCATCGAAAAAATTGATTCAGTTTTATCTCCTTTCTCGAAGAGAGTCGGGCCACTTTAGTAATCTTATGGAGCATACAATTGATCTTCATGACATAGAATAGATCAATAGAATACTTTGTATATTGGGATCATTCCGGGACATGTGGGAATGGCATATAAATACAGGAGAATGTTAATCAGTGTCCCAAAGATATTGATTAAGCATAAAAAACAGGTAAGTAGTGTTTATGAAAAAGTTGTGTAATAATTATTTGATCAAAAGTAACACCTTATATGTATCAAGACAAAAATTTTATTTGTAGATTCCCTAACCATTGTTCCGAAGACACTAGTTAACAAGACCCATAAATATATAATATATGACTATATTCAATGACAATTTTCAAAAAACCAAACAATCCTATATCATTCTATCCTAAAGCATGCTAGGTATTGAGTATACCAAGCAACTGTGTAACAAAAAAATACTCACATGCAACGAGAGATTGAGCACACTAAGCATATTGGAAGTATAGTTCCGTCGTATGGAGGAATAATGTGGGATGCAAGTGAGCGTTTGATCAAGGGATATTCTCATTAATTGGTAAATGTGATGCTTTAACTACTTATATGTGGTATAAAATTGGTAAAATTGTTTTAGTTTTATTATATTATTAACTATTTTAGAATATGTGATATAATTTTTATTCATCCATTTTGCTACTAATTATAGTTTATTAAAAAATTAATTATATTTTTTGAGAAGAATTCAATCAATCTTGTGAACGTATTTAATATTTATTTTAGTGTTGTTTTGTATTGTAAAATTAACTAGGTTCATAAGGGCCTTAAATTGATTTGTTGTTAGTTTTTTAAAAGTTCTCATTTCAAATTTAGTTTTAGTTCTCTATATTTATTGGTTCTGGATGGTTTGAATAAATTATTATTTGAATTTTGATGATCTAATTAAAGATTGTTGATTGGTGTCGACTCTGAATGGGTAACTCTTCTCACCTTTCTTTATGAGTAAATAAAAATTTGGCATTAAAGATTCCTTCCTCAGGCTTGTTAGCATTCGTTTTTAGTTTATATTCCTCTATTTTTCTCTTTGGTCCTCTTTTATACTTAAATAAATAATTACAAACAAAACACATTTCTCTTGTCATAAAATTCTTTGGCCGATGTGTCTCACAGCTTAACTCAGTTGGTAGGAATAATACATTACTATAAGCTACTTAACAAAAAATAAATAAATTAAAACGCAAAAGCTACACAATCAAGAAAACATTGAGGTGCAATATATGGTACTGTGAGGAATCTCTCTTATTTCATGGTAGATCACTTTTTGTGGTAATTCCAAGCTCAAATGAAATATAAATAAAGTATGACTAATAATTATTTTAGTTAAAAATTAAACTCGAATTCTCTTAAAAGATTCTTCCTAAAAAGAGATAACTTTTAGTAGGTCTATCTATATCCGTCTGATTGAGATGTGGTTGTATAATTTGTGACAAATGAAAAGCCAACTATTTTATAACGAAGTATGATCTACTTTAGAATCAAATTAACATATGGAGTACATAAGAGGGGGATTTTTTAGTATAAATAATGTTAAAGAGGTCGGTTGTCTTAATGGTACATCCAAAACGTTTTTTTTTTTTATTATTTACTTTTTGGTGTGTTGATATCTATGTTGTCTGAAATATTAAAAAAAAATACAGATATGGTTGATCAAATCAACTCATCTAATGACTTTAATTAAAAAGTGGGTTTTGATAGTGGTTATTTTAAGATCCTTGTATTTGGATTGTATGAAGGATAATAAGTGGGGAACTGAGGGGCTACCCATGTGACATGTATGTTATTTACATGACATAAATTGCATCTTAGCCTAGGTTTTATCTGGCAAAGGGCCCTTTGCACCATAATATAATAAGAGCATAAAGTGCGTTTAAGACCAACGTACCACATTTCCCATTTAAAAGTGATTTCACTCATAATTTGTTTTTTCTACATTTGTTGTCTCATAACAAGAAAAGGAAATTAAGGAAAATAGAAGATATTGTATTGTATGTCATTGAAATCAACTTGTTTAATTAGCTAGCCTTCCAAAATTCCACATATGGATGAAACAAAAACAAATTCCACATTTAGAGATGGCTGGCTCGTAACAAAATATTCAATGAAAGGTAAAAATCGTCCTTCGAAAAATAAAATAAACTTAAGCATTCTAATTGCAACAACAGTGAATTGATTAATTAAACGACCACCATTAGGAAAGACATTAGGATGTTTTTGCACCTAAACTTTATGTTGTGTTGCGAATTGGAATAAAACTCGCATCAATATTTTGATGCATGAAGCAACATTAGCAGTAAAATGGTCATTTTTATGATTTTGGTGACCTAGGACGAGCCCATAATTTAGGTTCTAATTAATTAGTATATATGTATATATAAAATTTAAATTTATAAAGTGTGAAAATAACTAGTTTGAAAATGATAGTTTTTACAACGTCAAGAAATTATCTAAAAAAAAAAAATCAAAATTCAGACAAAAAACATTGAGTTTTTTATTTAATGTTCAAATGTTTATACAAAACAATTCTTACGAGCATTTCTAGATGCAAAGTCGCTAATAATTGTGTCAACATTAATATGTTCTATCACGTCTTTTTTAATACATAAAATGGCTAGACCATTCGATCTTTCTTGTGACATTTTTGATCTCATGTAATTTTTCAATAATTTTAACTTTGAAAACCTTCTTTCAACAGTTGCCTCAGTCACCGACATAGTTAAGAGAATTCGATAAGCAATTGAAACATTCGGATAATAATTTGTGGCTTTGACAAACTCGAGAATTTCAAATGCTGACATTGACATATTTGGAAAAGACAATTGCAACACTTTCAATTGAGAAAAAAGATTGTTTGCATCAACATCCAACAAGTCTTTATGAGAAAACGCAATCTTAGTAGTTGCACAAGATTTTTTTTAATTCATAATTTATACAATAAGAATCAAAATCATAAAATATGTCTAATGACATATAACCTTCAATTGTTTAGCCTACAACTTTTCCAAATAAGGGATATGGGATGGTTTCTTTTGATTTTGACAGAAGGGTTTGGAATAGTGGAAGACTAAGGATTTGAACTTCCATTTTAACCTCACAATAAAGTTTAAATGGGTCAACAAAAACTAAACCCATTGTGTACTAACAATCACACCTCCCTTTAGAAATTAATAATCGTTTTAAGGCATAATGAACCCCTAATTTTTTTGTTGGGACCCAAATTTCATACTTATTTTTTGGGACCTAGGACGGTCTCCCTACTCACCCTGCCTCAGATGCAGTCCCGACAGCAAACAAACCAAAGATAAAGGAGGAGGAGAAAAAAAACACGACAAAATTTGTTCATCCAATTCGGCCCAAATTAGACCTAAGTCTAGAGGAGAGAGATCTCCCTGAATCATTATTAAAGAGTTTCTTACTTTTTTTTCCTTGATGAACTGAGAGAAAGGATAGGCATCAAGGGGAGGCTCATACAATCCAGCTAGGGTGACACCTCCAAGACACGTCATCCTATGTCGCCTAACTCATAAATATTATTAAAATAAAAGTCAAAATATGTAAAAGAGGGGGACCAAACCAAAACCCTCAAAAGGCCAAAAGAAAGCAAGAAAAAGAGAGGAAGCTAAGGGAAACAAAAATTCGGCAAACCATAATGGACTCTAAAAAAATCCTCATTAATAACAAAGGGAAAAGCTTTGAACCAAATATATCCCTAAGCAACATGACCCTGATTTGCTTGCTTTGAACTAAAGAGATTCTTACGAAGAGACACAAGGGTTACAATAAATTAGCTTTCAAGGAGCTCTCTAAGAAAAATTCATGATTTCTACCCTTTTATTGAATCTCTTCTTGTGGTCAAGAGACTCAATGATTTATCCCCTAGGTGTTTCTGAAGTGTTTTTACAACTCTAGTTTCTATCTTGAAAGGAACCAACCCTTAACATTTGATTTTGATTTCACAAGGATTTCCTATTTTAATAAATTCTAGCTTGTCTCACTTTCACCTCTGACTTAAATATAAAAGAAACCACACACACACAGAGATAGATAGATACACACACACAAACTTATACACACGCGCATGTGCACACATGCTTGGCCTCCCTATTTCTTTTCCATTTTAAGCAACGTGAGACTTTTTAAATACGTATATTTTCAACCAACACCAACAATCATAACCTTGATTGAAAAATATACACCAAATTACATTGTCGTCAACAACAATCATATTTTCAAAAAAACTATGATACTCCGCATTTCCTTTAAATCGATGATGATGTCACTTTAATCATCGACCATTTTTATGTTTACCCTTGCATCCAACTATTCTATGTAGTCCCACAAGTTTTTACGTTTACCTCTTCAAAACTAGGAAAATCTTCCACCTTCTTAGAGATTTTATGCCTATCTACTGTAGGCCTTTTAGGTAGCTTCACAATATCCTCTTCAACCTTTGAAGTGATCATGTCCTTCTTCCAAAAGATTCCATTGCTTCCAATTACCCTTGGCTTTTGAGGTAAGCCTACAAGTAGTATCATACCTTCTTCGACCCTCGGAGTGTGCTTCTCCTTTCTCTTGAAGAATTCATTGCTTCCCACTAGAGCATAACACAGAAGGACTTTATTGTTGTACCATTCCAATTTTGTCCCACTAGTTAAAGAGTCTAACTCAAGTTAAGCTTTCCAAATGTGTATCTCCGCTGTGAAAAATTCTAATGTCGCAAAAATTGTTCACTGATACTGTATTTGATTTTTCCAAACTCATGAAGAAACTTCAGTTCATTGACTAAAGAAATATTCAAGTTAATCATTGTGAAAACTAATAAACCACCCCAAAATATGCTTAAACTGAATTTGATTGGAATTATTTTGTTCAATATAACATCAATAATATAGTTTTTTTTTCTTTCCAAAAAGTGGTTGCCACATATTTACGGTGCTTATTGTATTTTTTTTTCCCGTCTGTTTGCACGGTCTGTGCAAGTGAGGTTTAATATTTATGCCGTTTAGAAAAAAACAATAATATAGTCATGGAGGAGAGGAAAGAAGTACAGCAAAAAGTCCATGTTGAAAAGATTAAAAAATTATATAAAAACATGATTTGTTATAACCGGTTATAGGAAAGAGATTCATTGTTGGACCTATTTAAAGAGAAATTGATATTTGTACATCTATTTTTGACAACTTTTGAAACAATCATCTCTTTCATGCTTACATGTGTTTTTATTCTCTCTCTTATTCTTACTCACTCCATTGTTTTTGTCCAATAAAAAGAGAAGAAAAGTAGTTGTCACAAAAGTTGTACAAAGTTGGTTGTACAAATATCACTCCTCTATTTAAAAGGGTACATATTAAAGGTACACCTTAAATAATATTACAGGTTAGGTATCATAAAAGTAGCGATTAGAAATTTTATCGGGAAGTGTAGGAAACTTTCCAAATATTATAAACCATGAAAATAGTGAAAATAATTAAAACACACATCAACAATCTTCATCCTCGGTCTTAACTGCCTCGTTCTCTTCCACTTCACCATACACGGGATAATGGTCATCATCATCATTCAAAATAGGCGCAACTCTGAGGTTGTTGGTCTCATCATCTTGCATGTGCTCGTCTATCCTCGCAACCTGTGCTTGAATGAATTCTGCCAGTTACTCTTCATATGTTTGTTGTCTATGAAGAAATTGTTGGACAAGCTGCCCCTGACTCGTCATTTGTTACGCAAGCTGCTCCAATGTCTTCATACTGACCTTGAGTATTTCCAGAACTGTCTCTCCAGGTTGATGTTAAGTGTTTGACGTCTCTCTTGGCAAACACCCCTTCTACATGAAGGTCAATTTACAACTGATGTTGTTTCAAAGGTGGGATATTCCACCTTCTACATATTCCCAACAAGACGCCACTGGAGCACCCACATCCTCATACTCCTACGAGGCGATTGTAAATTAAGCAAAATCATCATTGTTGGCTAACTCGAGTAAATTTGGCAAATGCACCAAATCGTTTCAAGTAATAGTAGCAAGTAAAATCATTTCCGCATAGATTGTCGTTTCAACTACGCAACTAGCTTAACTTATTAAAACTGAAAATAAAAGAAAATAAAGTAAATAAAAGCGAGTAAATTTGGGGGAAAGTTTGCAAGTTTTATTTGATTGCGTAAAGCTGTTGCGTTTGATTGCAGAAAAGTAAATGTTTTGATTGTAGAATTTTAACGGTGGTTATGATTCTTTTAATCGCGTAAATTTCCTTGTTGGATGAAGACAAGAAATTATCAATTATGAAATAAGGTTTCTATTTAAGTGATGAGTTTGTGGAATTGTTATGTCCCACCAGTTGTCAAGTTGCACATGTTGATCACAATAAGATTATACATGTAGGGCCGTCAATCCTATAAGGTCCTTGATCACAATAAGGTTATACACCCTATACAGGTGTAAGATCGTCAATCATATAGGGTCTGTATGCCTACATAAGGTTGTTATAGTGGGGTCTTTCTGGTATTCTTAAATTGTCATCTAAAAACTCCAACTTCGTCTATAAATCTTAGAAATACATGGAGTCCTATGTCATCTACCTTATAAAGGAGGAAAAATAAAGTTTATAATGTTTGAAAAAGCCGACGAAAAATATCAGTTGAGGATTTGAATGTTTGCAAGTAAATCATTAACTTCGTGCGCCTTTTGAGGAGCTGCTAGGTTGGCCTTCGTAACTTGGATTTCCATCTTCAATCCACATCCGAGATCATATCAGTTTAAAAAATAAAGAGTTAAATATGTTTTTGGTCCCTATGAATATGTCAACTTTTCGTTTTAGTCCCTCTAAAAAATTTCTTCAACTTTTAGTCCCTAAAAAAAATTTCATTTTCACTTTAGGTCTCTCATTTAAAGTAAACTCATATGTAGAATTCATATTTTTGAATAAAATTTTACAAAAAAAAATCATAATATTATAAGAATCTCTCCTAAAAAATTAATTTATTTTAACAAAACATGAATTTAATATGAATTGTTATATTTTTTATGGTTAAAAATTCATATTTAATTTGTGTTTTGTTAAAAAATTATTTTTTTGAGATTTTTTTTTTACAATATTCTACACATTTCTGCACAATTTCATTAAAAAAATACAAAAATTAACTTAAAAATAGGGACCAAAAGTAGTGATTGAAAATTTTATAGGGACTAAAATTTGAAGGAAATTTTAGAGAGACTAAAACGAAAAATTGATATATTTATAGAGATCAAAAACATATTTAACCCAAAAATGAAATAATGTCGAAATCATATTTAATAAATTAAAAATTGAATAAACTTTTAGAGACAATATCTATCAAATCTAATCTAATAACAATAACATATATAATGCACTTTATAGATCTTTCAACCAAAAAAAAAAGAATGCACTTTATAGTTACCCGACATACCGGTAACATAACATCATGTATCATGTATGTAAACAAATCAATATAAGTTATTGAACCATAATATGACATCATAATCTGAATCAGATTCAGGTTCAGCTTGAGGAATAGAATTACATTGTTATTACGACAAACACGTTGCAAATTCTAAGCACCAAACATTTACAAAAGAATAAACTTTCCAATGAGTGGCATATTGATGGCCAAATTTTTTAACACAGGAACAATTTTTCAAACTCGGAACAAATGCCTTTTTAAATAAAAGGAAGAATTTCCAATATATACTTTTAAAGAATATCATTTAGGTTCTTTCAAAAAAAAAAAAGAAGATTTAGGTTTCGAATTTGCCCACTTGAATTAGAATATTCTAAACCATTGTATCTGGAACATCGAAGGGGGGAAAAGGTGTCATCATAGAAAAGAAATATGGTAGTAATTAACGATTGAATATTTGACATTAATGGATTCAAGTAAGATTGAATGAGTTCTTGTAGAAAAAAGAAGAAAGATTGATTGAGTGTGTTTATGAGGAATCGTTTTGAGATAACCTAATTTTAGATTGGAATTCAAATTCTTCCATGTAAGCTATATTCTTTGAATGATAAATTTAAATAATTTTTAAAATGAAATTGATTTCATAAAGTATATTGTTAAAACTAAATTTGGATAATTTTAAATATATAAAATAAATACTATGAATTTTAAACTTCTTCCTTAATCTTCTTTAAAAAAAAAATTTTAAAAAAAACTTCTTCCTTACTCTATACTGCTAGAATATCAAATAGTCCTTATTAATTGTGCAGCTTAATTCCTATGTTTCAAACTTTTACATATTAGTCCCTATTTATTTTTTAATTTTGTAAATTGGTCTATAAATTTTCCAGTTTATTTTAATTTGGTACATTTAAATACCATTTACATATTAGTCCATACAAATTTAAAAAAATTGAAAATTGATTTTTGTATTATTCATATTTTTAAATAGGTTCTCAACTTTTCTAAAATTTTCATTTTGAACCACTTTCCATATTTTTATATATTTGTACATCTACACCAAAAAACTAAAATTTATAAAAATAACCCGACAAAGTTTAAGAATGAATAGTTTTATTACTTTATCCAAACAAAAAAGATTAAAAGAAAAGAATTCAGTTGAAGCATTTGAATTGTTTAGAACTCAAATTTCCTTATAACTTCCAATTATCTCATTCAAGCTTTACTCTAAAGAGATACAATGTTTCCTTAAAAATATATGCCCAATCACAACACAAAGCTATGAAGATAAGGTGCTCAAAAAATTACTAACTTAATGTGCAGTGCACCATTTTAGGTAGATGCATGACCATAGTTCTCCTAGTATTTTAGTTATGAATAGTCACTATTTAGCTGATGAATGCAGAGAATGTGCATGTTAAGTTATTGGATATCCAAAATTCACAAGAAACAAACAGTTAAACGCTGCATTGCCTTGCTATAGAATGAGCACAATGACAAAAAGAATAATAAGATTTGACTAGTTTCCTAAGAGAAAATAGCTATACATTAGATGAAAATGAACTGAACAAAATAATCCTCAGCTGCAAGTTAAACATACACGGCTGCTGTACCATGAGGGGGTTGAAAGACCAAGATGAATGATGAATTGCGCAACACTCGTCAATGAGTAGTGAGTACAAGAAAGTCCTCTTTTCATTTTTGGGGTGGAGGTTAGAACTTCTGTGGGAAGTAACAAGTTTTCTTCCTACTCTGGTTGTTTCCCATAACTTTTGTATCCTACCTTGTCTAATTTGAACAAAAGATCCTTCGCAATTTCGGAAGAGGGAAATGGAAAAAAAAAAAGTACTGTTTCCATGGCATCACAGATACACAGTTGACTGTTGTATCAAGTAAACAGGTTCTCTTGCATTCTACAAGGCAAGTACATTGTGCCGCTCCAATACTTTGGTACCATTTTCAGCCCACCACTTTTCAGCTTCTTGTTCTGTGAAATGCCTTCGACTGTAAAATCAGTTTTGATAATGAGTAAATGTTCTGGAAATCCGAATAAAGGAAAAATACTTCAACATCCAAAATTAATATTATATATTTGGCAAAATTACTCTCATTGTCTCTTAACTTGATTTCAGGTAACAAGTTTGCCTTTTATCTTTTTCTTACGTCATTTCGGTCCGTTTGCATATGGATGTTCAAGTTTCAAATCTAATATTCATATACAAACATGGGTGAAGGACCATAAATATGAAGTACCAAAATGATAAAAAAAAAAAAAAAAACGATAAAGGACAAAATCGTTACCTGAAAAGTTGAGGGACAACGAGAGTAATTTTTCCTATATATTTCAACACATTGTCCTATACCAATTAAAACTTTTTTCTTGAAGTTTGATGCACACTGCTAGAATAGCTTTTTAATAAGTTAGTTTGGCCTAAGGCATGGAAACAAATATATTTTACTCAACTATACAATGACCAAAGTATTATCTCCGCAAGTAGGTCCATTACATGGATCAAGATTCCAGAGACACTAGAATATTAGATAGTAAAATCATGTCAAATACAATACGAATCCAAATCCTTTTGAATGGTTTGGCCTATGGTTTTCCTTGTCTTTTTTCTACCTATAAATATTGGACTATCATTATTTGATCTACCTTCCCTACTAGTGCTTCTACGAGTCATAACAATGTCATTAAATTTTATTTTAAACAACTTCAAAGTGAAGGAATATGAGGTCTATTCAAAGATTTGTCCATACACATATATATAACAGGTTTTTTTTTTACTTTGAGGTGGCGAATGGATCAGTAAGTAAATCAAAAGTATGAAATAATGTCTTCGTAACAGTATTGAATTAAAAAAATAGGCAAGCTCTGTCCTAAACTATTCTGTAATAGTTTTTATGCTTTGATGACAATGAGTTAATTATATTGTCGTAATCCTATTGTCAGCGAGAATGTCATGAAGTTTTGACATATTAAACAAATTAGAGGGTAGCAACGGATAAATACCTGAAGCGAACGCGCTTAAGTTCATTACCACCACCTGGAAGGGAGGACAAACTTACGTACACACCTGGTTCATCTTGAACAACCCATTCTGCCTTTCCATTTTGTGCTGTGGCACCATTAGGATATACCACATTTTCTGCATTGCTGCCACTTTCGTTTTGGCGAGTGATAGTGTTTGTTATGTGACTCTCGTCTAAGGATTGATCTACAGTACTATTAGTGGTCTCAACATAGGAATCTATGCTTGAGTCAGCATTAGGTACTTCTGGTAATCTTTGCATCATTTCCTTCAACTGTAACATAATTTTAAGTCCACAACATCAGAGATAAATAATCTAGGGATAAAGCAGATGAAAGTTAAACTTCAATAGCAATTATCTAGACCAGTATCCCTTCAAAGCCACAGGTCAAAAGCAATATAATCACAGATACATAATATCTCAATGGGTTAATAGTGCTTTACCCCCCCTGTAATATAGGTCATTTCTGGTTTTCCCCCCTGTAAAATATTTCTAACAGGTCATTCAAAAACCAATTTTTTTTTCTTTTGCTGAAATGTTTGTTTTTGAATGACCTATTAGGGGGGTATCCAAAAAAAATAATTTTACAGGGGGGTAAATCAAAATAAATATTTTACAGGGGGGAAAACCGAAAGGGGAAGAGAGCATGAGAATTTAATGTATATGATATTGAAAGTATTGTACAAGGATATGAAGAAATTTTCTAAGTCCACCAAAACCCTAAAAATCCTCCTCCAATAATTTTTGAGTTACCTCGTATTATGGGGGTTTTGTATTATGAAGAAAAAAAAATTGTGTCAATAGAAGAATACCCAACCTGAGTTTTCAATGACTTTATAACCTCTTTTGCAGATTTACACTTTCCAGCTTCATCTGCAGCTACTGCAGTCACTTCCTTCAATTGCTTTGACGTTCTCTCAAGTTCAGCCTCAAGACTTTTTGACTTGTGAGTAAGATCTTCAACCTACCATGTATATTTGATCAGTTTGAGATGAGAGATACTTGAAGCCTTTTCAACATATAGGGTTCATGAATAAATAACTCAAATGATATTAGAAAATTGAAAGCCATATTAAATTTAACTCAACAAATTGATAATTGTCTAGTTCAATTATCACGAGACTATACTCAAGCCTGAGACTTGAATATAAGGTAGTACATAAAGATGCAAGGAAATAATGAAAATGGTGCTAATAACGTTTTTAATACAATGTGGCTGCTCATGGTAGCAAGTGAAACATATGCATTATAAATTATTTCACAGCCTATGGAAGAAGCATAGCGTCTATAATAAAAATGTAATACGCTTGCAAAACATATACCAAAAAAACAGCATAATATACATGTTTATAAAAACCATTAAACAATTTCATACAAAATAAATTTTCTTCAATGCATCAGTCGTAAACAGGTCGATATTGACTATCCAGAGCACATACATATGGTATGAAAAGCTCCCTTCAAACACTTCAGGTGAGAATGAACATAAGCATAATTCATCATTAGAAGACAAGGTTGACCACAAAGATCATTGATTAACTAATCAGTTATATAGAAGGGTATGCGTATAAAATTACAAATAAGATAAATTTGATCAAGCTTACCTGTGCTTTTAAACTTATAACTTCGTGACTTAGAATATCATTTCTGTGTTTTAAATCAGACTGCAAAATATCTTCACAGGATTGTCGTGGACTTGACTTTGATGAAACTGGAGAGGTTGACTGACAAGATATTCGTGGAGCAAGCTCAGAAACAGACTGGTATTTCCTAAATTCCCCGGAAAGAGAGTTTGATGATTTCGAAACAACCCGCAGCTGTAGTTTTCCATTCAAAACTGGAAAAATATAGCTATCGTGTGATTCTGGAAGCTTTGAGTGGCTGCTTTCGGATTGAACATTAGAACCAAACGAAGAAAGTCTTAATAGTGTTCCCTGTGTTTTAGCGGCCTTACTGTCTTGCAAACCGACACTTCTCGAGCTAGGACTTGGCAAGGTTACTGATTCAGCAGCTTTCTGAAGTTTATAATAACAGTCGTCACAAACACGGTATGTCTTGTTGGTATTTGGAGCAAGGGAAGCTCTCATAGATCTCTTGCTGGTGCATGCGTTGCAAAACACAAGTCCACAGTTGTAACAATTATGACGTTTTCTTCTGAAGTTAAATGGATTACGACAGCCTGAACAGGAAGAATGATCAATACTCGGTACCCATTTATGAAGGCAAACAACAGCAGTAAAGTTTGAACCACAAAAAACACTCTTCGCTTGCTTATCCTTTAAAAACTCGACAAGTGTGGGCTTATTCCTGTGACCATTGTCACCATGACCTAATTGCCCATTTAAACCCTTTCCCCATGTGTAAACCTCTGCCTTGGAAGTCAGGACTGCAACATGATATGAACCACAGGCAATATCTTCTATGAAACTGTCAGCAATTTTATCTTCAACACGTGTAGGGACCTTCCCACTTGCTGCAGGACAACCAAGTTGTCCGTAAGCTGTACTTCCCATTGTATATACATGTCCTGATGTTGTCAATGCAACTGTAAGACTGTGGCCACAAGCTACACGACAAATGTTTTCCAATGCAGTTACACACACAGGAACTAGTCTAGGTTTCTTATCAACATCTCCTAGTTGGCCTTTATCTCCATCCCCCCAGGTGAACAGTCTTCCACTAGATGACTGACTAGAAGATTCCACAGATTCATTTATCACCTCAACAACTGCAGCAGTGTGCCAAACACCACATGAAACCCTGGTTGCTCTCAACCCTTTCAAAGTTTCTACTTCCCGAGGAATATTTGAGCTGCTATGATCTCCGTGGCCTAAGGCACCAAAAGTTCCATCACCAAATGTAAACAACTGTCCAGCTGATGTAACAATAGCTGTGTGCCAAGGTCCGCACGACACATATGATACACGTAATCCTTCCAATGCACCACTTACTTTCTTAGGAATCCAGTGACTAACTTCATTCCCATGCCCAAGTAACCCAGAGTTGTGAGTACCATCACCCCAGGTATAAAGATCCCCAGAATAAGTAACAGCGCAAGTATGATATTCTCCACATGCTACTGACTCAATGTTCATGCCACTAAGAGTATCAATGAGCTTAGGGTGAAAAACGTCCACTTCTGCACCATGTCCAAGCCTACCTCCTGACTCCTCGCCCCAGCTAAACATTTCTCCCTGTTTGGTAACTAAAACAGCGTGTTTATAGCCACATCCAATACTATGAACATCGAGAACCACTTTTGATTCCAATGCCCTGGGAAGGAATGCATCCGTCTCCGAAGTAGATAGGTTTCCAACTCTACGCAGACCACCGCCAAGAATTCCGTCATTGGTACTTTCTCCCCAAATAAAAACATCACCTAAAGCATCAAAATCTTCATTACAAGAACCCTGACTGGATGAACTTACAGCACTGGATAGACTAACTCGAATTGCCTCAGATGCAGAATTTCGAGTGCTTGAGTTATCCACGGACTCAGAGGATATACAGAAATTGGTAATTGATTCAGCTTGGTTGGAGCTATTGGTAGGTGCAGTGTATGAAATAATTTCAGAGAAAGCCTTTACCCATTTATTTGGCGAAGAATTTGGAAAAGCAATTCCGTCGACATCGCCAGGGTCCTGTTGTTTAAAAATTAGTAAGAGTGAAAAATATAGTAACTTTTGAGAGCCTAATAGTTTATGTGAGCTGTATGAAGCGAAAGAAGATGAAAGTTATTGTTACAGACAAATGGTGTATATGGAGTGGATCTTCTTGTGCCAGACTTTGGACTTTCAGAATACAGACTTTCAGCTCTTGTTTCAAATCGCCACTTGCGATAGTTACCTCTGGTAACTAATGCTTTCAGACCAGCAAACCAGATTTCAGCTTCATCTTTGTCCTTGCAGATCTGTGCACAGATTAGCAGTGGAGTCAATCAGATCACGAAGTTTAAAAGTTACAAAATCTCCTATATAACTCGTGCACTATTTAAAAACTGCCAGATTAGTTTTTTGCCACAATGAAAGAGACAGCAAAAAATTAAGACAATATTCAATAAAGGACTGGTGGGTTTAATTGGCATAGCAATTATGCAGAAAGTAGACGCACCAAATCCAAGGACCGATCATTGTATATAAGAGAAAATGACTGATACTCCTTTTCAGGTCGGGGATACCGCTGAAATGTTGCCTGGATTATTGTTAACAAATCAAAATAATGAGTACTGAGCAGTAAGGCAATGTGGGAAAAAAGGATCATTATATAAAGGCATACAGTATTAGCCTGAAAATTGTTTCTGGAGTTCTTACAAACTTACAGTTCGCTGCCCAGGAATGATCTTTGAAACAGTACTGAGTTTAACTTTTTTTTCTTCCTTGCCAGAGTACCATATGAGTAGAGACTCATCCTGAAGACAACCAAAAAGTATTGAATAGAACAGCACATAATATGCCCATGTTTCTCGTTCAAGTGGATTTCAAATTTATTCAAAAAATATGAAGCTTCAAATATGTAGAATCGACAAGTATATGGCTTGTCTTAAATCAGAAACAAGTACATAATATATAGGAGCTTTATATATAACATCGCAAAGATATTACACCGAAGAAAATGAGTTTGATATTTTCTTCTTCCGAAGCATAATTTTGCATGCTTTTGGCTATTTGGCACCTAAGAATATTGTACTATTTATCTTGAAACAAGATTAGTTTGTTCCAAAATCTGTTGTAGTTCACTACGTGATTATATATTTAATAGCAATTCTACTCTATTATCATGTTTTTTTTGTCATCATTTCATTTAAAGTTTTGTAAGGTAATGAAGGATTTACAATGGAAGTAATCACCGTGATGATAAGCATTTATCATCAATTCTAACCATTATTTGTGATGATAAGCTACTAACTGTATGAAAACTTTCAAACTGGAACTATTGGCCAATGACTTTGACGTCTAATTCAAGGTTCTACGAAATGTGATAGCAAAACAATTTAATGATTCATATCTTGCATGAAGTGGGAACACACATGACAGGACCAGAAAATGATGAAACTAATTGTTGCTGTGTGTATATCATTTTCCATTCTGTGAATGTTGTTAATATCTTGTCAAATATGTAACGAAAAAATCAAACGGTCAGATGAAAAAAATTATCTAAAAGGGAAAAGGTAGTTTCATATCATTATGGGCTAGCTAGTATTAAGTTTTAGAAGACGAACACCACAGAAACTTACATTGGAAAGCTTAAAAGGGCAGAACTTTGGCTTCCCTCTTCGCCCATACTTTAGAAGATATGAACCTTTCTTAAGAGCTGTAATTGCCTATAAAGGGAACATTAAAAGTTAGGTACTTGCATAAGATGATACTATTACTATAAAACCGCAAAGCATGAGGGAAGACCTCTGCTTCCAGCTTCAAGAAGAAGTGGTATAAATTATCATTCATATTATTCATAGTATATTAATTAAACAATAAATTAGCTTATGACATATCCGTAAGTTGTGTACAACTTATTTGCGACTTATGTTATCACATAACCATTTGTGTAGGTGTTTGACAAAGCATATGACATATCAATGAGTTGTTTCCAACTTATTTCAATAAGTAAATAACATTTCAAGAACACCTTACAACTTATATAAAATAACAATTTGATCATATTTTCTCCTTGATTATAGAAATAACTATTCAAGAAGCACTTAATTAAGTTGCTCATCAGAAGGTGAATGTCACATATTTTGTTTCTTTACATTAATCATTACATAACATTAAACTAAAAAAGAACTAGGCAAGGCAACTTATTAATGAACACTCTTAAAGAAATAGCTGATACATAAAGATTTATTTAAGCTCTTAATTAAAGGCATAAACACTTGTGAAACTGTTAGGGAGAACCTATGAAAAGTTTATGACATGCTCATAAGCTATGTTCAACTTATTTACATAAAGTCTCCAAGATAGCTTATGAAAACAGCTTATAGCTTATACAAAAACAATTTAACTTTGGTTTATCTTTTGTTACAGAAAGAGTTTGTACATAAACTCTTATCATGATAAACACTTGTGCTATAAGCTGCAAATTAAGTTGTTACTAAGTGGGGTCGACTACATGGATAAAATTACGCCATAATGTTCTATCGTATATCATAATTCGGTCCAACTCATTAATCTTTAAATCTTTCTTAATAATTTCTCATATAGTTTTTCTAGGTCTTCCTCTGCCTCTGGTGATTTAACTATCCTCCATCTTATGTACTCTCCTAACTACAAAATCTACACGGCCCAAGTTGTTTATCCAAACGCAGGTAAAAAGAGAGTGTGAATGTCACGTATTTCTTTAAACTTTACATTAAACTAGAAAGTAAGTAAAGAAAGTAAATATCGAACCTGCTCGATATCCCTACTATCGCCTTTCTGAAGATCAGCCATTCAAGTTGCAATAGAAAATTCTTCATGTAAATAGACCCAATACCCATTTGAACAACAACAACAATAACAGATACCATAAAGCAATATCAAACCCTTACCCATCAAAAAAAAAAAACTCTCAAACCCAATTCACCACTCTCAAATTGATCAAAAACAATAGCTTTATATAATCTACCCCATAGCTAAGAAAAATTCACCACTCATAGAAAATTGGGAACACATTCAGCTCAACAAAACCTCTTTCTTCATAAAATTGCCTCAAGAGCTCAAATCAAACCCTAGAAACGCGCGTGTACCTCCAACACCACCAAAATCTTCAAATTCCGCGGAATCTTTCAACTGAAACGCCTTAAACGTGGCAATGTGGGATGATACAATGCAGAATCTGCGAGATTGAAACGAATCAACGAAAATGGTGAAAATGTTAACGGTTTTTGAAGAAGTTAGGGTCGTTGAAACCGCATTGAAACGAACATGAAGAAATCAAACGTTGCGTTTCGGAGATTTATTGTTGAGAGAGACAATGCCTTCGATTTTTCAATTTTATTTTTTGGAATTTTCGAATTCGAAGAGTTTTCGGCGAATGTTGAACACGCGAGGAGCGAGAGGCTTTGTCTCTCTCTGTCTTTCTGGGAAAGAGATTGGAGCTAACTGTTTTTTTTTTTTTTTGGTGGTTAATGCCACGTCAGCAACTAAAATCTGTTAGTTAGAGATGGCTGTTTTTGTCGTTATGTGTAGGTTTGGAGGGACAAATAAGTCCAAATTCGGGATTTGAAACAGATATATTTCGCTGGTGTCGGGATCCTATGTGTCTTGGATTATGGTAAGACTTTTATGGTTCACCTACTTAGGGGTGGTAAAATGGGTATGAAATGTCAAATGAGTCGTTTATCTCGTCGATTTAAATATTGCTTAAATAGGTCTTTCGTCTTTGTAAATATAGGTCATTTGAATTTTCGTCACTGGAATTATTAATCCTTTCAATCTGCCACTACAAAATTTAACCATTTGACTTTTGGTCTTAATTAGATTTTTTCCTGAGGTGGACTATCATTAGCGACATGGCGCTCATGTGGCAAGTGATGATTGGGCGAAGTGGTTGATTTAAATAGGTCTTTCGTCCATGCAAATATAGGCCTTTTGAATTTTTCGTGCCTGAAATTACTAATCAGATGTAATTAGAACCATTTTTCAAATGATTAATATTTGCAATGGCAAAATGGAAGGATTAGAAACTTCAGAGACAAAAATTCAAATGACATATATTTGCAGGGATGAAAGACTTATTTAAGCCTTTAAATATTAGATTGATATGAGCATGACGGTTCTAGACATTTGATATATGTATGGTTAAAATTTCAAATAAATAATAATGTAAACTATATTAAAAATAATAAATAACATTACAATGAAAATCGTCTTTTATCTATTTGTTGAAAATGAACTAAAATGTCATTATTGCTAATTGCTAAGAGAATTTTTTTTTCTATATAAGTTACAAGACGATCATTTAGCCACTTATCATCTATTTTGTTACATAGTTGACTCTTCACTACTTTCATAGTTAAAAGACACATTATATAACACTTGCAGTTGCTACCGGTTAGAGTAAAGCCAACTTCAAAAGCTTATAAATCATAGCAAATGCGTTGCACTTATTTGTTTCCACAAGTTTTGCACAAAGATCTGAAAGCCCTTTCAACTTAGCAAATCTTGGGTTTGATTGAACATTTATAACATAATTCCTAACTTAATGGCATAACGCCACTTCCGACACATCTACAAAATCATTTCGTGTTTTTGTTTTATGCTTCTATTTTTTGTATGAATTCAAACCTATTTTAGATTTCGTTTCAATTTTTCTTCTCCAATTTACGAAATTAGAGTTTACAAATTCGACATAAGTATTTGGTTCCATGTTTTTCTTTGTTTCTAATTTGAATGTTTATTAGGTTGCGTTTTATATTGGGATAAATGAATTCTATTGTTCCATACCTTTTATCAAAATTTGTTTATCGATTCATATATTCATGTTTGATTAAGAAGTAAAAACAAAAAAAAATTGAATTGTGATTGTTACTTTCATCTCTTTTTGAAAAGAGAAGAAGAAATTGAAGTTCCGCTAGGCTAATTTATCTTATTTTTAGGTAATCCTAAAACTAATGGATTTTGTTCTATTATGTTTCATCCTTCCATTGTAAGTTTAAAATCTAATTGATATTAATTCAACATGATATATGTCGTATTTTAATTGTGAAGTTAATTTGTGATGTGAACTTATCCTCCTATGATATGATGTAGGTGTATGATGTCTAATTTTGTTTTTTGATGTACTTTGAGAAAACAAACTACTCTTGTGCTTGTATTCTGCCCATTAAGTGTTTGTGGAATTGCTTGAGTCAATTGTGTTCTTAATTTGTAATGGTTATTTCTACCCATACATTGAGCAAATGAAGGACCTTTAACATGCTACGTGAAATATGTTTTTAGTTTAACAATGGCATTACAATACATGTATATTTTTAACTAGTTCTAAAATACAATGTTTAAGAATATGGGTT
>Ga0315914_1003624_pt1 | contig 23397 bp, 14 predicted proteins | sample MpolenodulesMG_FD_203920 | JGI IMG/M metagenome (GOLD analysis project Ga0315914, IMG submission 203920) | Medicago polymorpha root nodule microbial communities from Los Angeles, California, United States - elongated nodules | ecosystem: Host-associated > Plants > Roots > Nodule | place: USA...
TATATATATATATATATATATATAGACACACATACTAGTTGTACCAACCTGAGAATACTCATTGGAAATTTGATGAATCAAGCATCCAGAAGGAAACATCCAAGTAGGAGAATGGAGTCCACCCTCTTTTGAGCAATCATACGATACATTAGCTATCACCCAAGTACCAGCTTCAACTTGTTCACTATAGCGAAGAAGGTAAAATTCTCGAGATGGCACAAAAGGTGAAAGAACATGCATCTCTTCATACATCTGCAATATATAAGTTGTACCATATTAGCAAAAATCAAAATATTATAAATAAATAAATAAGTTATTATAAAAAGAAAGGTTTTAATTAGGAATATATACCAATTGTAAAACTCCACTTCGATTTTCTGAAGAACCTTCTTCAAGCACTTCAATTGTTTCCGCTTTTGTAACAATAGTTGAGAAAAGAGTTTTCCAATCTTCCTAGATAGATAGATGAAAATTACAACATTTCAATAGACAATGAATACTTCTTATTAATTAAAATTGTAAGATAATGTTAAAATTAATGTTTTTAAAACATCAGTATACATATTTAACGTGTAAAAATCCTATTAGCTACTCAAGTCTCACTTTATTTACACTACTTAATCTCCAAAAATATATGATATGATAAATTTGTCCCTTAAGTATCTAAAGTAGATGAATCATCTCAATCCAATAGCTTAGATCGTTTGACCACAATGACTATTTAAATTATTGAGCATACAAGGGTTAACACTAAAAATCTTATATGTAGGAAATACTCCACATAAAAATCTTTCAATATTTCCATAAACATCTTTGTGGGGATACTTTAGTTATAAATTCTTACCGAATCCAAAAGCAATTTAACCAAATGCCTTGCTCCAAATCTGATTGATTTTGAATCTTTAGAAGATTCAACTCTTGTTTTAGCACCGTTGAAATGATCAATAATAGGAAATACATCCTCATAATTTTTTTGATGAAGAACAAGTCTTTGATCAACGTGAGACTTAACCCATAAGGGGTCATTGGTGCTTAAGAGCTTAAGTAACTCTTCTTTTGCTGCAATTGCAACTTCCAACATCATTATTTTTTCCATTTCTGTTCTTCTGCATGTTGGTTTGACCAAAACATTTTCATCCGAAACAACAGGAATTTTCTCCATATGTGTAGCAATAAATTTTGACATCCTCTCATGCTGAAAACAAGTTCATAAATAAACACAAATCAGTCATTTTGTATATAATCTAATAACATATAAATATTATTTCAATTAGGAGAGTATAAAAGATACTCCAATTAATAATCAAGGACCATTAAGAGATTAATACATCACATATCCAATCAAAATCTTAGGTTATTGGATATATGTTTCACCTCTCTTATATATCCACAATTCATAGTCCATGTGGACTAACTAACGTTTTAATCCGACCAACAATTTCTTCCTCAAGTGTGAGTGTCCAATTTCCTATATTTGCATTGTTTGTTACAACAAACAGACATTATAGTATTTCTTGGACCATCAAAAGATCAGGATAACACATCTTCATACAAAATCTTAAAACATTGAATATGTGGATCACATTTATTATATATCCAATATTTATATATTGGTGGTTGATGTGGTCACACTTGAACACCACAATTTCTACCCAATATTTACAACCAACGAAACACCAACTCCTGAGTGATGTCAGAATGACATTTATACAAGGATCTAATACATCATGACTCACTTTCCCTCGCCCACTAAGCTGAACTAAGGCTCTGAAACCACTAAGAGATCATACCATCATATCTCCTCTTAAAACCTTGAGACATTAGATATATTAGTCTCTCTTATATTCATTCATAGTTGTTCCGGTTTGGGCGAGGTCCAAGTTAACATATGTTCTAAGTGGCTCTTTGTACATAACTCGTAAGGACCATGGTATAGACCTCATGGAAATAATGACCCTTGGAAGCAATCTGGACCCTTCAGCCCGGATCCAAGGTCATCATCTCATGATCTACTCACAGATATCCCTTGAAGACTACAACCGTCCCTTAAGGACAGGTAAAGGTCCAAGGACCAAAACCCTAAACATACTCTATAAATACTAACCCATGGACATTGGGACAAGTACGCTCACATTTACCCTAAAATACCTATCATTCAACATCACTTACTTACTTGATTATCATAATGCATGCAGGTACACCACCCCCGTTGTTCCATAGAAAAAAGTTGTTGCTCACAGAAATATGTAACTCAAATGCCATTCAACATCGTCACTCAAAGATCACAGTCCCGACAAGATCAATAGTCGATATTAAAAGTCTCATACTAAATTAGATATGACATTAACACGTGTCTATGAGAATAATATTTACATTAAAAGTTTGTTTTGTATGATCGAAATTGATTCAATGTGAGACTAATTGCTCATTCTTAATGTAACAAAATACACATCTTATTAGTCATGTTGACTCACCTCTTCTTTGAGACGAGCATTTTCAAGTTGAAGTTGTTGCATGGAGTTTTCATAATCTTCATGATTCTTACAATATGGACCGATGCATGATATCTTATTCTTCAATTCCTCTTTCATTTGGTTGTTCTTATTGAAAAGCCTTTCATTCTCCGTGCGAAGTGCAGAGCCAGTTGCTTTCTCATTTTGAGTCTAGAATTCATAATATACATGTAAAATTATTATTAAATTATATTACTTTTTGTCATTAAAATGAAGTATCAAATTAAATAAAAGAAAAAATGTGACATTCATAGTTGCTACGGTCTGGGCGAGGTCCAACCCAACATGTGCTCTAAGTGGCTCTTTGTACAAGGCTTGTAAGTACCATGGTATAGACAACATGGGAATAATGACCCCTGGAAGCAATCTGGATCCTTTAGTCCGGATCCAAGGCCATCATCTCATTATCTACTCATTGTTATCTCTTGAGGACTACAACTGTCCCTTAAAGACAATTGTCTAGGTAATGGTCCAAAAACCACAACCCTAAACCTACTCTATAAATATTAACCCATGGACATTGGGTCAGGTACGCTCACATTTACCATAAAATACCTATCATTCCATATCACTTACTTACTTGATCCTCAGAACGTATGCAGGTACACCGCTCCCATTGTTCCATAGAAAAAAGTTACTTCTCACAGAAGTGCGTAACTCAAATGCCATTCAACATCGTCACTCAAAGATCTCAGGTGCGACAAGATCAATAGTCGATATTAAAAGTCTCATACTAGATTAGATATGACATGAACATGTGTTCTATGAGAATAATTTTTACATTAAAAACTGGTTTTGTAGGGTCGAAATAGATTCAATGTGAGACTAATTGCTCACGCTTAACTTAACAAATTACATGTATTATTAGTCATATTGACTCACCTCTTCTTTGAGACGAGCATTTTTAAGTTGAAGTTGTCGCATGGAGTTTTTATAATCTTCATGATTCTTACGATACGAACCACTGCATGATATCTTATTCTTCAATTCCTCTTTCATTTGGTTGTTCTCGTTAAGTAGCCTTTCATTCTCCGCTAGAAGTGCGGAGCTTGTTGCTTTCTCATTTTGAGTCTAGAAGTCATGATATACAAGTAAAATTATTATTAATTTATATTACTTGGTCAATCATGTAAAAGACTTTTGTCTTTAAAATGAAGTATCAAATTAAATAAAAGAAAAAAAATGTAACCTTTTGTTGACTCCTTTTGTTTTGAAACCAAAACTTCACTTGATTTGGATCCATCCCAAGCTCTGTGGCTATATCACATCTTTGCTTGTCGTTTGGATGTGTGACTGTCGTGAATATTCTTTATTTCAGAAGGGGAAAAAAGATCCAATCAGGTGAGAAAGTATATAAAAACATAAATGACATACACAAAAAAACATTTGACAATTGACACTTACAATTTTTTTTTTTCAAGAATTGACACAGAAGTACATGTTATGAAGCATTTAATTTTATTTTTTAAAAAAAGAGACACATTAATTAAATATTTTGACTAAATACACGGTCATTTTTTTTTGACAAAACTAAATACACGGTCATGTGTGTGTGTGGTTGAAAAACTAAGATCAACCGATAAGATTTATTTGTGCCTTTCTTGCAGCCAATTTTCGTAAATATAACCATTTTCCACACTGACACTCACATATCTGCGATTAAAAAAAGTTGGAGATATATTGAATGTGACTGAATACATTAATAAAATTATACTCTCTTCGTCTCATATTATAAACAAAAAAATAAATAAATTATACTTATGAAGAAAACTAAAACATAGTTGTTTGTAACTTGGTTTTTTAGGTTATCTTTGAAATAAGTTTTATAGGAAGATGTAAAAGCAATTTTTATTGGTAGTTGATTATAGAGAAAATGAAAACGAGAGCAAATTGAAAGCACTTTGCATTTAATTTTCCTTTGAAAAAGATAATTTTTTGAAAAAACATAATTATATATGATAAAAGTTGGTCTTTTTTGCTTATAATTTGGGACAAAGAAAATAGGTTTTTTTCCTTATAATTTGGGACAGATGAAGTATATCACAACGGGGATTGATCAAATTTCACCTATGTTATATCAATGTTACATCGCTCAATATTATTTTACACCATATATAATTTTTAAATTTGACCACTAAATTATAAATTTTTATCATATATATCATTCATGTCAAATTTCACACAAATTTAAAATCATTTGATATCTTATTGATAGTCGCCAAGATGAATGATGTTGAATAAAATTGCATAAACAATTAATCTTGATGAGTATCAACAACATATCAAATGATTTTAAATTTGTGTAAAACTTTACATGGATGATCTATATGATATAAGCTTAAAATTCAATGGACATTTTGTAAAATATGTATCGAGTAAAATGGCACACATATATACACACACATTCCTCAACACAATACTCCAAGATCAATGCTTTTTAACACAACAAATAAAGTAAAATCAAGAGGAAGAAAAAATAATCTAAGAAAATTTTCACAAACAAGGATTAGTCTTCTTACTCTTCCAGTATACTTGTTTGATAGGTAGAGCGACGATTGCTAGCTTTCTTTATTGTGTTTGAGTTCAGATTCTCTTGATGATCATCAGATACACCTCTTGAATATGAGTCCATTTTCACCCAAAAAAAGCTAGAACTTTTTTTCTTTGTTTGTTTGGAAGAAATAGATGAACTTATAGAGAATATATATACTACTTTCAGTGTTGAATATAAGCAAAGGTATTACTACTTTACAGTCTCAAACTTAATTAAATTGAAATAATTTTACACTATTAAATAAAATATTTCCTAAAATTCTTGACAAAAAAAATTCTAAAATGTCATTTAATTAATATTGCATAAGTTTTAAATACTATTAGTAAAAAAAGTCAAATGTATATGATCCAAATTTGAATCAAATACAATTGACTTTTTGTGTATATTTAAGAGCAAAAAGATGAGAAGTTTTATTCTTGACAAATTCTAACAAGTGATTTACGGACATGTGTTTAAAGTTTCTATATACATATTAAAATATAAAAGAAAATATACTAAAGGGAATAGTTTTTTTCTAAATACCAATTTATGTATTTTTTTCATCATCATAAATAAAAGTGGAATATAATATATAATTTTTTTTGGTAGATAGACGAAATGACAAAGGTATTATAAATTCACACACACAAGTGGAGGTACCAGGGTTCGAACCCCCGTCATGGCATCCGGCCTAACAATTTCGGCATTTTATCAGTTGAGCTAGGACTTTTAGATAATATATATAATGTTTTGGAGCAATGTATATTGTATAATTGAAAATATTATACTAAAAACTAAATATGATATTTTTTGGCTAAAGTGAAACTTGTTGTAAAGTTGAAGGACTAAAAACAATACTTCCTCTGCTCCTTTATAATTTTTACTCTCACATAACAAATTGTATTAAAGTTATTTGTCATTCAATATTAATTATTGTTATGTGCCCTAATTGTTTATTGCAAAGATATAAAAAAGCATAATGAAAATATAAATAATTAAGGTTCTTTTGGAGAAAGGGGAAAATAATCTCGTCAAAAGTAACTAAATTTACTGGTTATCATGTAATAAACGTTAAAATGACAATTAATAAGAAACACGGGGAGTAGATTATCCTAGAAGTTGTGTCTTCAATTATTTTAAAAGTTTACGTGAGTTTAACTCAGTTGGTAGAAACAATGTATAATATATGTAGGGATCGAGATTCGAACCCCAGACACCCCACTTATTCTCTTTAAAAATAAAATTTTTAGCCACTACGCTACTTGACAAAAAAAATTACTCATTTCGGTCACATTTATAAGCAAGTTTTACTTTTTTATTCATTAAATAATTGATGTATCTGAAATATAATATAGTCCAAATACATCACTTATTTAATGAATCTGAAAAAACAAAAGTTTCTTATAAATATGACCAAATGGAATATTATTTTTAAGACATGTTCTCTTAACACCGAAGATCGAATATGGGTTGCATTTATGTGACTTTGAGTTTTGCAACTTTGTCTTTATTCTCTTACAACAAATCATTTTCTCTCATCAAGAGAGTAATCTATTTTAATCGGTTCATTTATCAATTAAATACATTAAAGTCATCAATGTCACCAAAACTAAATGTCATCCAAACTAGTGTGTTAACCCGTGCTGGGTGATAGACTATTATTTTTCAATCTCAAATTGTTTTATTTTCTTATTTATTGATGAAAAAACATCTACGCGCCGTGAATTTGTAGATATGTCAGTATTTTTTGTTAAAAATAATGTTAGTATTTTTTTGCCACAATGATGATAAATATGTGTCACATGTTTTTATGTTTATCAATGGTAAATATATGTCCTGTGTTTTTAATTATAAATGAAAAATACATTTATAGGTTTCAAATCGTCGTCGAAGAAACACAACAACGGTTGTCCTTTCGGAGTCTTGGTATGTGTTGATTCTATTGTGGTCACTGGTTTCGTTCAACGTCGTCGTTGTCTTGTAGAGCTATGGTGTTGACACGATTATGAGTTAGTATCGGTCTGGTTTTTTTTTCTTTTTCATTTTTGTTTATTGGAGTTTGTTTTCGTTTTGTTTCATGGAAATGAAGATGGGTGGTGACTTTGTTTCGGCTCCGTGATTTTTTCTGAAAATCTTGAATCTGGTTTTCTGGATTGAAGATATGAGTTCTTTAGTTTTGGCGTTGTTTTGTTGGATGCATATCTCGATTTAACATGACTGGTTTTATCCTGATGTTGCTCGAAAGGGCTAGGTGCGTAGATGATCTGTGTTGACGATAATAGTTGTTCATCATACCTAAAATATTTTATCCGTCGTGGTTGCTTCTTGCATCGTTGATGGACATGGTAGATTTATGTTGTTTGTTCATCCCTTGATTTGGACTGCAATTGAAGTTTAAAGACCACCACGACTTTGTGGATTTGGTTCGTAATTTGTTGCTTTGACTCGAAAGGGCGTTTTTGGTCTTATGATACCTTGAAGATAGTTGTTGGAACTTGGGTCATTTTTGTGTTGGCAGACGATCGTTGGATTGTCGCGCCCCTACATGGGTACGCTGGATTATATGTGGTAATGGTTGTTTAAGACTGTTCTCTTTTATTATCATTTTGTACTGAATTGTTGGGTTTTGCTTTTGTGATTTACTGGGTCAGGTCTTTGGCCCCCATCTCAAGTCTTGTATATCCTTCTCTTGATAAAAATTTGTCCCGTATTTATTTCTATTTATCAATGACAAACATATAGTTTTATTGAAAAATAACCGTCTCTTGTTTATTTCAAAGATATTATTGTTATTAAAAAATATTTTTCCTCTATGTTTTTGTTTATATTTATCTCATTTTTTAGTTTTTTATTTTGACAAAAAGAAAACAAAAAATTCATTGCAAGAAGAAATGTAGTCATTTGGGATTGTCATTTTTCGCAAAATATATCTTATAAATTAAAAAACATCTATTTTTGCAGATTTAATAAATTATAATTCTAGTTTTTTGATTTTAAAATTATGTCATTTTTTATAATTATTTAGTTAGATTATTTTTCAAAATTTTGTCGTTGAAGGTTTTTATTTGATTGTTGGTTATACTTTGTTACTTTGGTATGTCGTAAATGTTGTCATTAAAAAGAAAGTTTGTCTTAAACGATGTAATTGGACTATGACTTCTATGATTCAACGTTACATTGCCACATGTACTCCTTCCGTCCCGAAATATAAGCAAACATATAAGCAAAAAAACAAATTCTTATTCTATTTAATCTTGTTTTTTTAAAAAATTATCTTTTTCAATAAAAACTTTTGCTTCTTCTCATGAAATTAAATGCAAATTACATTTAATTTTCTCTCTCTTCCATTTTTTTCATAACCAATAGCCAATGAAAATTGTTTTTACATCTCCCCATGAAACTTGTTTCAAAGAAAACACAAAAAACTATGCTACAAATTCTTATACTTTAGTTTTCTTAATAAGTGTGATTTTTGTTTTTTTTTCTTATAATTTGGGACGGAGGGAGTAACTTTTCTTTTAAATTTGATTTTGATATGCCATGTGTATTGTTCATTTTAAACATTCTCAAATGTATGTATAGAGGATATTTTTCTTAAAATATCCATTATCAATTTAGTAAATTTATGGGAACTTGTTATGTGAGCAAATAAAAAAATCACTGAAAAATATTGATTTATTCTTTAAAAAAACTGAAAAATAAGGATTTTGCTAAAATTATCTACGTACGCTAAGAAAATAAAAATAAAAAATCATTTGTTGGAATTTTTGCCTTTTTTCTATAATACATTAAACTTTTTTTGTTACAATAATACATTAAACTATATTTATCATTGTAACAAAAAAAAACACTATATTTATCATTTCGTTTCAAATACTTTTCTTATTTTAATAAATTATTATAAATAATTTTGATAAAATAATAGGTAATATACCTTAAACTTTGAAAACGATGAATATAATTTAACAAAAAAAATCTAACTACCTTGTGGCAAAGTGGATTATGGAATGTATTAGCACAACTTCAACTTTGGTTCTTGAAAGTGGATGCCCTATAAATGATTTAAATTTGAGCGTGGTCTGAGATAAGGGGACCAATTTTCAGTTTTTTTTTTTTTAATTTTAATTTTAATTGTTGCTGAAGACTTAAATATGATAAATGCTCTAGTAGAGGTTGATCTTTTTACAAGGTATAAGGTGGAAAATTCTAATATGGTTCCATCACTCACGTTCAATTTGCTGATAACACTCTTTTAGCAAGTGTTAAAATGGAAAAATCAAATGTTCAACATTAACAAATGAATAACACCCTTAAATTAGCATTAACAATTTAATGTTTAATGATTTAGGGATTAATTTGCCCATTTATTATCAATTTTAATGGGCATTTTGCACAGTGACGTTGCCAGGATCTTGGGTTAGCGGGTTCAAACCTCTATTGTCGATGTGGAAAAGCGGTGTGGCGCGGCCAACCCAATAATTGGTGCGGTGCGGGAGTGGGATGCGTAGCAGGCGCTATTTCGGTGGTGCGGTCACTGATAAATTTAATACTAGATACCATAATATTAAAAAAAAAACTAAAATACTTAAGTATTACTCAAAATTTCATGAAGTATTCATAATATGGAATAAAAGGGATAGCAAAGTCGAAAATGGCTAATACCAATTATATACAACTAGCACAAGTTACTGTTTTACTATTTATAGGTCCACTTTAGCCGCTTTCCACTTCTGGCACGCGTAGACACGGCCTGACACACGCCAATGTGGCCTGATGCGGTGGTCTTGATTTTTCCGCTACGCTTCGCTATAGCGGCCGGCGCGGTCGCTATTAACAACAGTGGTTCAAACTTCTGAACTTTAATTAATAATTATAATATATGAAAATAAAATATACTCAAAAAATTATATTGCACTTGAAATATACTCACATGCTAAAGAATTACAAAAGCAAAGGTGTGTGGTCTAGTCGTTGTGTTAATTGAGGAAAAAAGCTCAAATCTGAATTTGATATGTGGTTTCCATTTTTTTGTTGGAAATTGTTTTTTTTTTGTAATTACGTGAACAAAGTTAAAATCTACAAAGCAAAGAGTATTATAAGCATTAAGTCAGATAGTCAAAAGGTAAAAACTGAAAAGGAATAAAGGTGACTGCAACAACAATCTGCGATTAAACAGTCTTGGGTTAGGCTGAAGGGATGCAAGATTAAAAATTGAGGGTGTTCATTCGTCAAAAATAAATTGAGGGTGTTCAAAACATGAATGCACTATGAAATCCAGTGGAAATTTCGAAAATCCAGGGTGTGCAGTGCACACCCTCAAACATACGTGGCTCCGCCACTGAGTTTGCACATAGAATTATAAGGTGCGAGAGAACATTACCTAAAAAAATCAATTACCCTATATGATTTGGCATAATGTTTCAAACTGTCCGCGGCTACTTCATATTGGCCTACAGAGGAAACTGACAGAGTGAGTGAATTAGCATTTATGAAGCCCGGATACTTAAAATGGAAACGTATCTGTAACGGATACCGATATTTATTTTGAGGATACTCGCGGATATGTACCCACGGAGTATCGGAATTAATTATTTTAATTTTAAAAAAACATTTTATCGGGTACATATAGGATACTCCATAGATACACAAAGATACTTATAAGATACTTCACATATACGTATCATAGAAAAGATGAAGGGTAAAAAAGTGAGAGAATGTTGTAAAAATTAGTAGAGATGTGTATGGTTCAATTTTAGACATGTATCATTAGAATTGTTTTTCGAGGAACCACTAAATTTATACTTCTTGTGGATAAAGGTAATGAGAGAAAGGTGATTCAATTAATCAACATTAAATAAAATTTGTGATGAGTTCTTTTAACGATGTTTCTCTCAATATTCCAACATATGAAAATATAATATGGTTTATAAGAAAACTTTACATTTTTTTATTTTGATCACATATATTATTATTATTAAAAATTATGACTTCTTTTCTTCAACTATTTTACACATATGAATTTTTGTATAGAAAATTTGTCAACATATCTTAGCCGAATCATATTCTAAATTTTATAAAATTTCGCGTATCTGCGCACCCGTATCGTATAATACCCGCACCGTAGGCTTCATAGATTAGAATATATTTTAAAAATCTCGTGGGGATTTTGTCTTCGAGGGGGTATATGCAATAATTAATAATTTCGGGGGTGCGGGTAGTAACACGCCCTCAACAAATAACGAAAATCCCGAAGGAGTTACATGATATTTGCAGAGAAAACAAAAAACAACAAAGCACGTAGCTGAAGTGGAACCACCAGATCTCTCTCTCTCTCTGAGAAGATGAAGTTTCCCGTTTCCGTCATCTGTACCTTCCTCTTCTTCCTCTCTCTCTTCTCTCCTCAAGCTAGGGTTCGTTCTCTCTCTCTCTCTCTCTCTCTTCAATCCATTTCGCTTTTGATTGCGATTGTGAATTCGATCTAACGATTTTCGTTTTGTTTGATTTTCACAGGGCGATGCTTCTGGTTCTGTTTTCTTCATCGATAGTTCATCTCATCAATTCCTTCGCGCTAGATCATCCAACGATGAGGTTTAACTTCTAATTATCGTTCTTCTACTCTTTTGGATCATCACTGAATCTTTCGCTGATCGATTCGAATTTTATGTACTTTAATTGAATTATATGCTGGTGCGAAAATTTTAAGAAATGAAAATCAAATCAAATTCGAATTTGAAATCTTATGAATAATCATGCAACATAAACATCTTGCGCCTAGTTGTTATTGTTTGAAATGTTGGAAGTAGCGATAGTTGATGAGTGGAGAATTTTGTTTACTAGTTGCGATTACTGAATTGCAACATTTAAGTGTCCGGTAGTTTGTTCATTAGGTTGTGTTATGATTCTATAATAATCAAGAAATAAATTTGTAATAAGATAACTAACTAGTAATAACAACTGAGAATGAAACCGAAAGTAGAAATTTTTTCTTCTTCTATTGTTGTTTCTATTGATATGATTCTGTAAGGGTATGTGATTTTTTTGTGAGATGATAATCGAACCAATTTAGAGAATAATGAACTTTGTAATCGTAAGAGATTAACACTAGTAAACCAATCTGACAATACAATTTATGGAAGGGAAAAGTAATGAAAGTAAGATAGAGCTTAGCACAAGACTAAGAAGAAGCAATCATTCCGAAGAATGCCAACTGCCAAGGGAGGAATAGAGACGTTCATCAGATTCTTCACCCCTTTGCCAATCATTTGATTTGCCTCTTATAGCATGTAGAGGAATATTTTCTGTTAGCTTTTTATCTCCCCAACTCCTTCATATGTGGATCACATGCCATGTGTCCCTTAAACTCTCAATTTCGGTTATTCTCAGCCGTTGAGATTATAACAGATTCATAATCAGTGCTGTCAATTGCGGGTTACGGAAAATAGGGATTTGTTGAAATTTCATTATGCTATGGTGCTATAGTGCCACTATAGCCGCTATTTCACAATATTATGTACTAAATAGCGTATCGCAGAACAATGGTGATTTGTTCATCAAATTCTGCTATGCAACAACACTATAGCACGACTATAGCCGCTATTTAACAACTATTTTGATAATAACACAAACTAATTTGTAAACTGGTGTATTCGATCATAACTAAATTTATAAATGATGTTTGAGGAGGGTGGTTTTTTAATTTAACATGTTGAAAGTTTATATTTTATTTTTGTTGTTACTTCGTTCATTTTGGAAGAGATTGATTGCTAGGAACTCTAAAGTAAAAAGGGGAATTTGTAGAAAGGATCAATTCAATTTGCACAGAAAATGGATAACCCCTTCTAACGAGCTAACTAAATAAACTAACTAGGTACTATGACTTCCCCATCCATTTTCCCATCCTCTTATTAACTTCATTTTATTTCCGTCAAAAAAAGAAAATTAATTAACTTCCATTTAATTGGTTTGACTTTGATGGTTAACTGTATTGATCACACTCATCCTTTCTAACATCCTTCTATTTCTGCTAATGAGGTTACTTCACTCTGCTGTCATGGTTAAAATCAATAATAATGATCTCACTAGATGGCGCCATTTCACTTTGCAGCATCCTTCAATTTCGCTTCAAGAAGTTGGCGCCACTGTGCCAGTCTTGCTCGGTTTTGCTCCTCCTTCTACTCTTTCAGCCTCCAGCTCATCCAAGGTTCTTGAAATAATTAGCAATGTTCAATTTTTACTACCTTATTTATGTTACATCACACTTCTGTTATAGAGATCTGATTGGCCGTTATGTTTTGCTTTCTGCAGTTGAATGAAGTTTTGATTCCTAATCCATTCAATAGGCCTCGTGCTGTGTTTTTGCTGGAAGTGAATGGAATCAATGGTTTCTAGCCTTCACTTTGAGTATAATAATCAATTTCTGTAATACATTCTCTTTATTTAAATAATAATTTTTTAATATGAATGCAGGTCTTGAAAAAATTGTCCAGGATAATGCAATGTTCAGCAAGTCATTGTGGGATACAAATTATATTGGTTCAGATAAAGTTGACATTCAACTTCCAGGTGAATAAAACCGAAATGGTGTTTGGCACTACTATGGTTTTACCATAATTTTTACGTCAAAGACTTCACTTTTGCTTTTTTAAATTTTGCAGATGAAAATGACGTTTCTGTGTCTTCTTTGGATGAGCAATTGGAAGACTTTACCGATAAAGAAATTAGTGATTTTGTGAGTTTTGATTCATATTATACATGTCTTAGTTATTTCTTTGTTATTTGACTATCAAGTATATGTGAAATGACCCCATCTTTGTTTTTTAGTCATCTTTGATCGGTGGATCATATGCCCCTGACACCCTAGAGCCATTAAATGGAGTGCTTTCCGTTCCTTTGGCAAATGGTGCCTTGGTGAATCTCCATATGTCAAAGGTGTGATCAGGATTTTCTTAAGAAATCTTTTTCTACTTATAAGTTATATATGTACTTTTTGGGATTGATTGGGAGGTTTGTGTGCTTGTGTTTGCAGGAATCAGAAAGAAAGTTTGTGATAGGTCTTTTGTCTCTCACTCAAAATGTCAAAAGGGCAATTCAGATGCATCATGATTTATCACAGAGTACACTAAGTCCAGCTGAGTTGTTGACAGGTCGCTTCAATGGCATTAAGGTGTGCACCTTTCTTCCTCCCTCATTTTCTTGTTTATTTTTACCTTTTATTAAAAAACTCGACATAGTGTTTTACCGAATCTAGTGTTATTATTTGACCTAAATGTAGCTTAAGTATCTTCGTAGTCTTGCGAGCATATATAATATGACATGTTTTTAGTCAAATGATCCATTTATGTATGTTTTAAAGGAGTCTCAATTTATGGTTTTAAGATAGTTTTTGACAACATTTTGCTGCATTCTTCATTGTCTGTAATATTTTATTGTTTCTTTTTCCTTTCAATATCTGTAAGGAGAAAATCATGCTTTTTTGCTTGTTGATTAAAGAGTCTTACTAAAACAAAGTAAGTGCAACAGAGACGAAGATAGGCTTTCCTCAAGAACAAGTAAAATAACTCATAACTAAAATCAGACACAAAAAAGCAAATTACAAAGTAAGCAAGACCGCGCAATCCCTTCACTTCTCAAAGATGGTTACTTTCTTGATGAAACAAAAACAATTACACAATCATTGACAGAATCAGAGTGGGGACTAGGTTCCCTTTTGATGCATGTGTTTCATTTCACTCAATATTTTATCCCCCTACATATTTGTTATTTTCATTCTAATTATATTTCTTTATTATAGAAAAGAAATTAGGCAGGATGCCAATGTTCCTAGAAGCGATTCCTATTTTTATTTTTTTTATTTTTAGTTGTTGGACATTTTGAAGTCCTATAAAATTGAAATGTCTGATAAACATAGATGGAAAATATGTAAAAAAAGCAATTTTATTGTGAGGGTGAAACTATACGGACCTGAGCATGAGACCATCCAAAGTGATAAGTTGAGTCTTTTTTCTTCTGTTCTTTCTCAATTTGAATTTGCACCTCATAGATTTTGTATCGCAAGACATTGCAAGCATTTTTTGTAATACTTGATTGGTGCTTTATTTTATACATGTATAACGTAGGAACGAAATATGTGGACGTGTGTCTGCAAATTTGAAAGAGAAACAGTTCTTTCAAGTTTCAATATACAGTGCCATGGTTATAATATTGTTGGCGATAGCAATTTTCTTTGCCATGATTTTTCTAAATTTATGTCTATTACTGATATGCAAGGTAGACAAACTTGAGATCCTAAGATCGGGTAGGACCCATGAGATCGTGAATCGGGGGATCGTAAGATCCTACCAAATTTAAAAATTCATATATATTCGATATAAATTCATACATATGCATATGAAGCAACATAATTTAATAGAAAAAAAATTCAAATAACACTCAAATTCATAAATAAGTGACGTGACAGAGGGAGGTGAGTGCTATGAAAATGGGAATTGCATTGGTAAGGTTCCATGATTTATGGGTGAATTGGAAAATTTCTCTAATTATTGATAGTGGGTGTATTGGGAAGATTTTCAATAATCAATGGGTTTAATGAGGGAATTAGAAACAGTTTCTGATAATAATAAGAGTGAAACACGTTTTTTTGCCTTTCTGATTGCAAAAATATGTTTGGGGTGAATCCGGGTCACAAACCCGACCCTGAAATCTGGATTTCTGGAAAGCGAAACAGAAACCGGGTCACGAAATGACCCGCGAACCTGGTTTTCTGGGTTTCAAAACTGACTCGTCTGAATCGTATGATACAAACGCGTTTACGTTTATCAACGGCGATCCAAACCGCGACCACCAAAAAGCGATTCCGACGATTTTCTGGCACGGCGAGGGGATGTAAGATCGTGAACTCGGATGATCCTACGAGTTGGATCGCGGGTTTGTCTACCTTGCTGATATGTCTTGTGAGACTATTTTTCCACTTCTATCCAAATGTGGATGAAATTGTAATAGAGGTAGAAGAATGGCTATTGACTTAAGCCATTAAGGAGGATTTGGGTTTGCTATTTTAACTGATTTATCATTAATCTTGATATATGTATGATATGTCATAATGGTGTTGCTTAATCTCTAACTAACCTCATTTAGTAATGAAAAATTAGTTGAATAGATATTTCAGTCCATGTTTATCTGTAATATGTAGTGATGTTTTATACATGGATTTTAGTTGTCTAATTCTATCAACCAATATGATACAGGTTTTGCAAGAGCAAGATGAAGCTGAAATTATTGCTCAACACGGAGTTGAATTGTTACTTGTAACGTTGACGAAGATATTTGGCTCATTGCAAGAAGCATACAAAGGTTAATTTTTGTCAGGCTTTATGTGCTGTTTTAAATTAGAGCATTGCAGAATTGGAAGTTATTTGCTTTAGTATAAAAATCCTAGTCAAATAACTGTAGAAACCTTTCAGCTGATTATTTGTTCTTTAGATCTCAATTATTGATCTGAAAAATTCATTTGCTTTTATTGAATCTGTTAATGATTAATGACTGAGCAGGTCAAATTGTTGGAATTATCTATTGTCAAACGGCCACTCCTCAAGAGTCCGGCAAGAAGTTTAATGTTATCTTTACTCCTCCTCACTACCATAGGGCACGATGGTTGGAAGAAGTAAATGCATTGAATACAACTTTTGCAGAAGTGGCATTGGTTAGAATAACCCTTGCCTGGATAACAGGAATAATTTTGCTTGTTTCAACTCTTATGGGGGTAAGTGTTTTGTGAAATACATACTATTAATATTACCATGTTAAACAAAAATTGGAAAGAAACTGCTCTCTGTGTAGTTAGACATATTTGTCGTTATAATCTAGCTAAATGTTTGGAAATTGGAACTTGAAAGACAGTCTCGGGAAGATATTTTTCATCTATTTCATTTGCTCAGTTTCCACCCCCCTCCTTCTCCAAAAAAAGTTTGGAGAAGGGCAGTACCCTTTCTTGGCAACAATTTGAAAATTTATTCAGGATAAAAATTCTAATGTTAATTTGGTTAATGTATGAATGATTCTATGTTTGGATAATGGATGCTGGTATCAGAATTAGTAGTTAGATTTTTAGTATTATACCCTTTTCACTCTTTATGGTTAAATATGGTGGATGAGTTGAGATATGTCTCTCAGTCAGGGTGCCAGCGCCTGTGACTGGGAATCCCACTCATAGAAATCGTAGATTAGCTCCCTGGTGATTCACTTTTCTTTTCAAAGGGCCTCAAAGAGGGTACTCGATTCTCCCCATGTTCATGGATCTATTTCAAGGAAACGACGAAGTGGGAATATCAATTAGCTAATGTATTACATATGTTGGTCGTGTATGATGTCATTTCTGATTCAAGGTGGATAGTTAGTGTCGAGAATTTATGCATGATTATGATCATAAGTATTTACTAATTCATTATTTTTCTTTCTGACAGACATGTTACCTCTTGTATATGCCAATCACAAGGGACACACTTCTCTATTCTAATGTCAAGCTTGATTAGGCTTGGAAACAAACATACCGATACCGATCTTTTTGCCAAACCAGGCACGACCGGGCGCTGCCGTTCAACCTTTTGATTAGGGGGATTTTTTTCTAGATGCCTCTAATCTGTGTGCATTATTATATTTATTGTTGTTACTGGATCGATGTAGCCAATTTCTTATATTCATAATATCATGTACCAGGAACTTGTTCAATTAGGATTTAGGTCATCAAAATGAGGGGTTATTATATATGTGACGGATGGATGTTGTACCCCTTATTCAGGAATTTGATAGTTGTATTTGTTCCCGACCATTTCCAATAATGTGTACCTCATGATTGACATTTCCGGCATATCCAATAATATTGTAAAATACCAAAATTTCAGAAACGTTTATTCACGTGTCTTGCTATTTCTAAATGGTTTGCAGCGTTTACTTTAGAAATGCAAGAGCTCGCAGTTTATAGGTATGTTGCTCTTGAGGATGATGATAATATAGGCAATATGACAATAGATTTAACTTCAATCTCGACTCAAAGGGTGCGTTTGGATTGAGGGGAAGGGAGGGGATGATTTGATTTTCATTTTTAAACTATGGATACTATGAAATATTTTTAAAAAAATTAGCATATTAACATGATAAACAATTATATAATACTTTAGTTTATAATTTAAAAAAGAAAAGTAAACCCTCCCCTCTCTTTCCCTCTTAAAACTTCAATCCAAGCACACCCTAAATGGCTTTTTACAATAGCTAATTGGAAAAATAATTTTTCTAAAAAAAAGATTAGTTTTGGTACTGTGAAAATAAAAGAACAAAAAAATACGGGTAATGAAACTTACGTATCTAAATGATTAATCTTTAGTCTTGTAGGGTTTTTTATTTTTCATTTTTATTAAAGTCTTGTAAGGAAATGCTAACCGGTGTTATTTTAAAAGTTCATAAAGAAAAATTTAATTTGGAATTGTTGCATTCAACACTAAATTTTTTTTATATAAAACTTTTTTTTTACTTCTTAACAGATGCGATTAAGATATTTGTTAGTATTGCTGTATTTATAAATTTTGGATTGGCGTATGTTAAGGGCACTTGGGAAGGAATTCATAGATGAATGGAGTTAAAGCGGACCAAAAGGAAATATAACTCTTTTTCTTGATAATAAATGAAACAAATCTTATTTCAATGGTTAGTTTTTTTTTCTAAAATAGTTTGTTCGAGTTCTAGTCTTGTTAATTCATTTAGAATGAGATGAATTTGTGAGTAGTCTTTAAATTCAAAGATCTTCTCTATTTTAAGAAAAAAAACTTGAGAAAAAAGAAATTAATTTCAGTCTACTCCTTCACTACCAAAGCACTGTAACTTGTCACTGCACGAAACATCTTTGAATGAACAACAACTAAAATCCAACTTCCACTGATGAAACCACACCACCACCAACTCCGCCGCCACTTCGCCACAAAATACACCGCGAAAATCACCTCAACCTCCCCCACCGGCCGTTCCCTCGCCGCCGAAGTAACTCCACCACCACCCCTCCCCTCCGACCCTCTCGGCTACAATCTCCCCCGCCGTGACCTCATCTGCAAAGCCACCCAAATCCTCCTCTCCACCACCCCCACCACCACTCTCCCCGACCCCTTCTCCGACCTCTCCCACTATCTCCAATCCCTCTCCGTCCCCCTCACCCCTCTCGAAGCTTCCCTCATTCTCAAATCCCTCAAAAACCCTACCCTTGCTTTCAAATTCTTCCACTTTTGCCCCTCCCTCAAAAACGATCCTTTCATCTATAACCGTCTTTTCCTTACCCTCTCTCGCTCCTCTTCCCCGCTTAGATTCGAACAGACAGAGTCTCTGCTTGATGATATGGAGAAACGCGGTGTGAAGGGATCGATTTCGACGGTTAATATTTTGATTGGTTTTTTTGGTGATTTGGATAGGTGTGTTGGGTTGGTTAAGAAATGGGGACTTAGGTTTAATGCTTATAGTTATAAGTGTTTGCTTCAAGGCTATTTGAGGTTGAGGGATTGTGATAAAGCTTTTGGGGTTTATTTGGATATGTTGAGATGTGGTTATTCTTTGGATATTTTTGCTTTTAATATGCTTTTGGATGCTTTGGCTAAGGATCAAAAGGTTTGTGTTTTTCATTTCTTTGTTTGGATAAAATTTGGTTATTTAGGGGGGAACGTTTAGAAAAGCTGCGTTGGGACTTCGGATTATGTTTGGAAAAGTTGATGATAAGTAGCTTATGATATTGTTTTTGTTTTCATAAGCTTGTGATGATAGTTTGGATAAATTGTTTATGCTGTGTGCTTATGTGGAGTTTCCTCGAAATTCCTCTTTCATTGTGGAAATATATTATACATAAGTATTTATAGATAATTGTTTTTTAACTAGCTGCGGAGCTAAGTTTGTTTTTTATCCAAATTCTCCCTAAAGTCTTCGAAATAATCTATAGCTTATTCACAAGCACTTGTATAATAAGCAGTTATTGAATTAGCTTTTCATTAATTTATTTTCCCTAATATTACCTTAGTGTCAGTTGGGTGCTAGCAGTTAACTCGGTTGGATTGAAGTTTGGGTAGAGAGTTAGGGACTGATGTAGCTTTTGAATAAACATTTCATTAATTTATCCAAATACTTTCTGAAGTCTTTGAAAGAATTTTTTAAAATAGTTTACATGATATGCTCATAGAAGTAACTTATGCGGATTTTCTCCCCATTCCTGCATTAATTAATTTTCCCAAATGTTTCCGTAGTGTTAGTTGGGTGCTAGCGGCTAACTAGGCAGTGTTGTCAAATAGCAGCTATAGCAGCACTATAGCGTATCGGAATTTGAAGTTGAACAAACTGATATTGTTTCATAGCAACGCTATAGCGTATCAGAATTTGAAATTGAACAAACTGATATTGTTCCGCAGTACGCTTATATCTGCACTACAACAATGTAGCGTAGCGGAATTTGAACAAACTGCTATTTTCTGTGATCCGCAATTCATTGTAATTAGGTAGGTTATGTTGTAATAGAAAACCGTAATATGATGAATCTAGAGAGCTTTTAGCTTTTCTGTTGTAACTGTTTTCTGAATTCTGTTAGAATGATTTCTCAATCAGTTGCATGAGGTTGATGAGTCTATTTAATATTTATGGACATATGCTAACTGCCTCTAGCTGACTTACATGTGTCAGTCAGCATCCCTAGGTGACTGGCAGTTGCTAGTTAATACAGTTGGACAGTTACACGTGGAGAGTAATCTAGTGTGACATTCCTACTATGATCATTCTGATCACAAGCTATCTATACTAAACCATTCCTTCATTATTTTGGAATTTGGGGAGAGAGTTAGAGACTGATGTAGCTTTTGGCTCACAAAGACTCTGTCTTTTTGTTCCACCCTTTTTACAGAAGCAAAATATGTCAGTTTTTTACTTTTCTTATTTTATTTTTTACAATTACCTATCTAACTTTTAATTTGCATCAAATACAGTTTATTTGTATGTTCTGTTTTGTTAACCCTGCATGAGCTTTGGGCGGTACTAGTTATGATAATGGTAACGAAACATCAATTTACTTCTTATTTATATTTTATTTTTATAAAATTGTTTACTTTGGGCTTGTCTGAATTTTGTATGGGTATGTTTCCCTGTGAGTGCCGGATCAGATTTGTGTGAATAGATTGATGAACATATAATTGAATTCTACGGATTCTGTATTGTTTTTGAGAAGCACATTTTACTTCCGTTGATTCTGTTTACCAATTTTAGTGTATTTCAATATTTTGGCAGGTAGATAAAGCATATAAAGTTTTTGAGGACATGAAGCGGAGGCATTGTGAGCCTGATACGTTCACATACACCATTATGATCAGAATGACTGGGAAAGCCGGCAAAACTGACGAGTCGCTAGCACTCTTTCAGGCAATGTTAGAAAAGGGCTTCACTCTAAATTTGATTGCTTATAATACTATGATTGAGGCACTTGCCAAGGGGCGGATGGCGGACAAGGCCGTCCTGCTCTTCTCAAAAATGGTTGAGAATGGTTGTCAGCCTAATGAATTTACGTACAGTGTGCTTTTGAACGTCTTGGTTGCTGAAGGACAGCTTAATAAGCTTGACGATATTGTGGAGATGTCGAAAAAATATATGAATAAGCAGATATATGCATATTTTGTAAGGACTTTAAGCAAATTGGGCCATTCCTCTGAAGCACATAGGCTATTTTGCAACATGTGGAACGTTCATGACAAGGGCGATAAAGATGCCTACATGTCCATGTTGGAGAGTCTATGCAGTAGTGGTAAAATCGCAGAAGCAATAGATCTTCTGAATAGATTTCACGAAAAGTGTATAACTACTGATACTATCATGTATAATACAGTATTCACAGCTCTTGGTAGGTTGAAACAAGTATCGCATATCCATGATCTTTACGAAAAGATGAAACAAGATGGCCCTCCACCAGACATTTTCACATACAATATTCTGATCTCCAGCTATGGACGGGCTGGAAGAGTTGACAGTGCTGTTAAATTTTTTGAAGAGCTAGAGAATAGTAATTGTCAGCCCGATGTTATTTCCTATAACAGTTTGATCAACTGCCTCGGAAAGAATGGAGATGTTGATGAAGCTCACATGAGATTTAAAGAGATGCAAGAGAAAGGGTTAAATCCTGATGTTGTAACTTATAGTACACTTATCGAGTGTTTCGGCAAGACGGATAAAGTTGAGATGGCGTGTAGCTTATTCGATGAAATGATTGCCGAGGGATGCTCTCCTAACTTAGTAACATATAATATTTTACTCGATTGTCTTGAAAGATCTGGAAGAACTGCCGAGGCAGTGGACCTTTATGCAAAACTTAAGCAACAAGGACTGACACCAGATTCAATAACATATGCAGTGCTTGAACGATTGCAGAGTGGTAGGCATGGGAAGTTGAGAATTCGCAGACAGAACCCAATTACAGGATGGGTTGTTAGCCCTTTACAATGATATAGTCATAGAAAACAAAATCATTGATATACATTCATTGCGCAGATACTCTTTGTAATTCTCAGGGTTTTTTTTGTCTAAGCCATTATAGCTCGGTGGCTGAGGTGAAGAACATATATGGTTATGGCCATGTGATGAATTCACACTCGTGTTGGTTGGGCAAAATACTCAAGTTTTTCTTCTATGGGATTTTGTGTCTTGAAACATGGGAGTTCAATGAAAAGAGTACGGTTTCTTTCTCTTATGAATCTCATATAGATTCTTATAATTTAATTCGTTATAGGATCTGTTAGCAAACTCATACTAGATAAAGTCATCATAGTAAAGTTGTATATAGAATTCTTCATTCTTCCATGAATAATAACAAGAAAAATCTAGTTTTAGAGAGGGCTATTTTTTCTTGGTTTTTTATTTTTGATTTCCAAGCTTGTACCCCAAGTATACAATCCCATGTTGGTTCCTTGATTAGCATGAAGTATTGAATAACATTGGAAGAATTTGGCCATGTAATACTTTTTCTTTTATTTTCTAGTTTTTTTTTTTGGCATACTAGGTGCCTATTTAGGCCAAACCTAAAATTCATATTTTCTTCTTTCTCCCTCATTGTACTTAGGAAATTAATTTACCCTTTGCACAAAAATGATGCTCTTTCAATTACAGCAAAAATGGTTGTTACAAACCAAAGAAATTAATTACTCTATGTCAAAAAGATTCCACACAAAAACACTTTATTACATACTCAACTCAATGAAAAAACACATCCATTTAGAAGGTTCACCAATCTATACCCAATTCTCTTTCAAGAAAGATCTTCTCGATGTATCGGAGTAGAGGCAGGGATTCTGATATATA
>Ga0315914_1003625_pt1 | contig 23397 bp, 18 predicted proteins | sample MpolenodulesMG_FD_203920 | JGI IMG/M metagenome (GOLD analysis project Ga0315914, IMG submission 203920) | Medicago polymorpha root nodule microbial communities from Los Angeles, California, United States - elongated nodules | ecosystem: Host-associated > Plants > Roots > Nodule | place: USA...
TTATAAATTAATGTACTTTCTGTGTAATGTGTTGCATAATGTGGAAAATTTGACGAATTTCAAACAATTGTGTAATGTTAACGTATTATCGGTTTTGTGTAATGTTACCCAATAATTGATAAACAATGAAATGTTGATGTTTGTAATTGCTGGATGTTGTTGTTTTGGTTAGATTTCATGCGGAATTGCCGTTTGAAATTACAGGTACAAACAAGCCAAAATGGCTGGAAAAACCATTATAGACTGCACTAGTTCTATTTACTGGTATGAACGGCAGTTAACTACCGCTGATGCCAGCGGGAGTTAACTGCTGCCGGTTTTACCAACGGTGGTTAATTACCGCTAAGGAAAATTAAGTAACTTCCACGTGTCATTAGGAAGCATTTGAAGTCAAAAAAGCAATTTTCCAAATATAATAGTCTTTATGAATTTCACTCAGCCGCGCGCTTCAGTTATTTTGCTGGTGCATTCATCTCACACAATTGCTTTCATTTCTTAGCAACATGAATGTTTATCTCTTTCTCATAGCAATGTCACGTTGGCCTCTTTTTTTTACATATTTCTTCTCTTTCTCTTATTTCTGCAAACTTTTTCTTCATTTATGCAAGTTCAACCGTGATTGCCGATGACAACAATGGTGGCAGGACCGGACACACATTTACTCGATCGGTTTTGGAAAACCGGTGAATCACCTTTTTTTACCGTTTGGTCGAGTCACACCGGTTCTCACCGGTTTGATAACATGGTTGTTCCATTTGTCGACTCGAACCGATTACCACACCGATTTTCGGTTCGACCGGTTCAACCGGCCAGTCAGGTCCAGTTTTTAAAACTATGATTATTACGATATTTTCCCACATAATGTGATATTGGAATATAATAAAACAATAAAATATTCCAACAATAAATATCATAATAATAATTATATCAGCTATTTATCAATTGTGAGCCTTAATTGATTAGTGACCAAATTAAGTAATAAGGCTATTAGGTTTCTAATTGGGTAATTAATTAAATATTTAATTAGTTGATATGGACTCAATGAGTGGATGTCCAGATGTCTCATTAACGGAATAATGAAAAACCCTAATGGTCATCCAATATAAAAGAGGCTATGGTCCCTTGCCGTATATGGAAAACTCTCTCTTCTCCCCATCTGAAGAGAACTTGAGGCATAAAGGTACCGGTTGAGGAAGAATCAAATCTGCCGTCGCTAACCGTTGCTCTTTGTTTCAGATCACCTCCTCTCTGTTTATCATTGTTATTAAAAGAGTTGTGATGAAAGCTTAATCCAGATATTTCCCTAATTCTTAGTATCCTTGATAAATCAAACATGTCATAGATCTGATCATAACCATGTTCAATGTTTTGTTTACTTCCGCTAATCATTCATAATTGTTGAACATGTTTTATGAAATATGTTTTAATTAAGACCTAAATTTCCAACAATTATACCTTATTCGACACCTCTACAATTTTTATGTCATTATTTTTTATTTTATTTTTGACAAAAATAAACGATATTCATTCAAATTGATGGAGTACATTGATACAATACAAATCCAAATTCGCTAAAAACAAAAAGGATGAATCTGTGAACAAACTCACAGCATCCATGCTAATTGCATAAAACGGCAAAGTACCTATGCCTACAAATATGACTAATATGACTTTATTCATGTCTCCGAAATACTCATGTCTCCGGATCTGCAACGTTGACGACGCCAAAGTCATTGTCATTGATAGGATCTGCACTTGTTCAAAGCTAATCTTTCAACCTGAATCAAATAAACACCGCACTAACGGGAAATAAAAAACACATCGAAGAAAGACAGAAAATCAAAACAAACAAAGTCATTCAGAGACGACAAAATCACAAAAACAAACGAAAGAAAACAGAAAATATGTGAAATCACTTATTCAATTAGGATAGAAGGAAAAATAATTCGGAGGTGTGATTTTTGGGTCAAAATTGATGCTAAATCACCCCTCTAAAAAGAAGAAGAAGAAGAAGAAGAAGAAGAAAGGGGTGACGGCTAGGATTTGATAAGAAAAGAAGAGAGAGAGGAAGAAAGGGGTAACCGTGCTAGTAATAAGGATATTATTTTTTAGGCTTAAATGCGTTTTTGGTCCCTTAACTATTTATTTGGTATCGCTTTGGTCCCTTAACTAAAAAAAAGATTGTTTGAGTACTTTATCTTTTTCTCTTTTACCTGTTTTGGTCCCTTCTGTTAAAACAATTCAAAAAATTGTTAGGGTTTATATTATTCATCTTCTTCCTTCTCATTCCATCATCTTTTTCATGATCTTCATCATCAACAACACACCAACCCAGAAAAAAAAAATTCATCATCATCTTCATAAAATCTATAAACCAGCTCAAGAAATCAAACTCAATTTCTTGTTCCTCTTCTTCTTTTGGCTCGCAGGAGCAGTCTCATTCGATGAGTCTCTCACCACCGGCGAGTTCTAGTCCCCGGAGAACACAAACCAAAAATCAAATCTATAAACCAGCTCAAGAAATCAAACTCAATTTCTTGTTCCTCTTCTTCTTTTGGCTCGCAGGAGCAGTCTCATTCGATGAGTCTCTCACCACCGGCGAGTTCTAATCCCCGGAGAACACAAAACAAAAATCACTACAAGCCTCACAAAAACACAACCGGAGAGAGATTCTGATGAAGATGTATACACCCTTCTAACTCCACTCGACCTCTCTTCCTCTATCAATTCCTCTTTACTCGACCCGAGCCAATTCTAAGAAATTGCAGTAAGGGTCAGGTACTAGGAGGAGAAAGAAGAAAGGTTATTTGCGGAGATCTATGGATCTTAAGATTGAACAGTTAAAAGCTGAAATTTTACGATTGGATGAGTAGTATAAGATGAGGATATTAGTTCATTGATATCTTTAGAAAATTGTTGTTATGTCTAGTTGTTGTGGTGTTGGATTTGGATTTGTTGTGGGCGAGTTGACTCAGTGAGTTGGATGAGTTGGTTGATATCTTTAGAGGAGCATAGCGGTTGTTGTTCTGTCTAGTTGTTGTGATTTTGGATTTGGATTTAAAAAAAATTGTTGTTTGGTAAATTAAAGTGATTTGTTTTAGTGAACAAATTGATTGTTGATTGAGTTATGAAATTGATTATGTTTATAGATTTGATGATGATAAAAAAGTTTTTTTTTTCTGGGTTGATGTGTTGTTGATGATGAAGATCATGAAGAAGATGATGGAAGGAGAAGGAAGAAGATGAATAATATAAACCCTAACGGTTTTTTGAATTTTTTTAACAGAAGGGACCAAAACAAGTAACAGAGATAAAGATAAAGTACTCAAACAATCATTTTTTTTAGTTAAGGGAGCAAAACGATACCAAATAAATAGTTAAGGGACTAAAAGCGCATTTAAGCCTATTTTTTATCACCTACCTCTTTCGCTATTCGTTCAATTCCCAATTTACCATTAGAATATTCATGCATTATTCCTTCAAAAAAAGTTAAAAAAAATATACATGCATTATTGGTGCCAAACTATTTCCCCCCTTTATTTAAAGAATCAATAGAAGCATTTCTTTGCTTCACTACCTTGATTACAATTTAGAATATACCTAAAATTGACTTATTGCTCAAGTCAGCTTCTAAGCGTGGAATTCTAAACTCTGACTACGTAGTTATATATAGTTATATAAGTGTTCTAGCCGTTTGAGATCTCAGTCGGCATCTGAGTTCCCAAATGTACTATGTTTAGGTTAGATTTGGAATGTCATAATAATGCTTTTTTTTTTTCAATAGGTAGAAGTTCATGAATAATGTCTGGATACACCATTGTTGTGGGGAAATGATATTTGCACAACCACTTTGTGACAACTTTTTAACAACTCTCTCTCATACTCATATTATACTCTTATTCTCTCTCTTCCTTTTTTTCTCTCCATTGTTTTTGACCAATGAAAAGAGAAAAAAAAGAAGTTGTTTAAAATGAGTTGTTCAAATATCACTACTCTTGTTGTGACATGTGAGTAATGAGTGATAGGTGTAAATGTAGCTATTTTGCTAAAGTATGAACAACAATATATATTTTCCGTCTAATGAATTCAACATAAGTTTATTTAAAATAAAGACAATACATAAAGTTCTACAATCATATAAGATGTAACCGATCGAATTGAGAAACAATTTCTTTTCAATAGTGAAAACTATGCATCATTATTAACATTGCTTGATATAGTCCCAACTTCCAAAACTTCCGCATACGAATGCTTAAACAGGTGATGAGCACATCTTATATACTAGCACGTACTAATTTGATTAGTTTAGATGGAAGAGGAATCTGTCATTAGGGGAGTTGGATCAGTTAGAGGAGTTGTGCCGCTCTTTGGTGACCAATTTGAGCCATAACTTCGTCTTCAAGGACAGGTGTTGTTAGAGCCTCGTGGAGTCTTCTCATATATATATAGACAGGATCCGTTGACAACTAGTGTCAACGAATTTGTTGACACTAAATCTCATCCATTGATTTGATTGAATCCAAAGGCTCATTTATTTCACGTCTCTATTTGGTGAGTGTCCTTTCTCTCAATCACATACTATTATTATTTTTTGTCTTCCAATTATTGAAAACAAAATTCACGATACTCTTCATTGTTTTCTTCCGCTGCCAGCCAGACATCCTCTTGTTGCAGGGGGCAAGTTATTCCAAATAAACTTTTTCCATTGGAAGAAACTGGTGAATCATGGAAGATTTTGGATTGCACCTCCATGAGAATTTGAACGTTGGAATTTACCGGATCATGTACTTTTTTCCCTAAACGCCCAATTGAATTAAATTGAATTGCTTTCAATCCTCCATTGTAAATCACTAAATTGGTTTAATTATGCTTCCTAACATTAATTGGATAGAGCAATTTTTCCGTTTTGACTGCGTTTGGATATGAGTTTGCGTTTTTCTCAATTTCAAAACACGGGTATGGGACGGGTAACGGGTATATAGGTACCCACTCCGAACCCATACTCAAACCCGTCCCGAATGCAGAAAATTACTTTATGTTGATATCCCATGTTTTTTTGTTTGATAATTGTCGTGTTATAAAAACTATCATTGATATTTAAAGGAAAACTAAATCAATCGGTCTAACAAATGTTAAAGTGAGCATATTACAGGATTATGCATTACATCATTTCTCTAGGGGTTGCAAAAAAATTTCTATTTTTTATTAAAAAAATTATTCAATGCGGGGATGGGGATGAGGCGGGGATAGCCAAACCCGTATGGGACGGGGATGGGGTTCAATTTCTCATCCTCGTTGGGTATGAGTAAGGTAACAGGTAAGTATATGAGAATCGAGTATGGGGACGGGAAATGTAAAACCCGTCCTCACCCCGCCTCATTGCCATGCCTAGCAATAACACAATATAGTTTTGTATTTTGAGAAGAAAGAGAAGACAATTAATTGTGAATTAAACGATATCTCATATAGAAATAATTTCCTTTTTCATCATTATATGATTTCTTTCTATTTATTATTGATATAATATGAGTTGTTAGATCAATTAACTACAACGGTTGAGATTTGGTGTAAGTCTTTTAGACTTACACTTTGTGTCAACGGATCCTGCCTCATATATGAGAAAAAGAAGGAAGGCAAAGTGGCTCGTGAAAGCAAGGGACCCACCGGTCGCTTCACCAAGTACACACCCTTGGCCATGTCCAGGGAGAAGACCTTCCCCGAGATCGATGTATCCGATCTGAAGGAAACTTGCGTCAAGCGACCAAAGGCTCCTTCGCAGGAGAAGAAGGGGGTCGACAAAACCAAATATTGTCGATTCCACAAGTGCCGCAGGCACTTTACTGATGACTGCATCCATCTGAAAGATGATATCGAACTCCTCATCCAACGGGGGCGGCTCAAGTAGTTTGTCGAGAACCGGAGTCGGAGAAAAAGACTATCGGGCTCATCACTGTTGTCAATGAAGCGGACAAGGTAGTCGCCATGTCCGTAGAACATCTAGGCGATTTTCCTGACAGTGTGGAAGTCGTCCCCTACTTATGCACATGGGAGAAGTTTCCCATCACCAACGTTATCACAGAAGGAACAATGAACATCTCCATGGGAAGCATGAAGAGAAAGTTCGAAGAACTCATGAGCGTCAACTTGCTGGTCCCCTCCAATTCATACTTAGGAGGAAGACCACTGTTGGCATTCTATGATTCCGAACTACCTGGTGGGGCTCCAAATTCAACTATCCCGCTGATAGTTTGAGCATCGATGGCTAACACCGACGTCCGCCGAGTCCTGATAGACACAGGCGCCTCATGCGACATCATGTACACCGGGTTATTCAAAACCCTCCAACTAGCTGAGAAAAAACTTTCTCCGTACGTTGGAAACGAACTCTATGGCTTCAACGACTCCTCCACTCAACCTTAGGGCTACGTAGAGCTGCTGGTCACCTTCGGCGAAAAGGAGGCCAAGAAGACAGTAAAGATCCCATTTCTGGTGATCGACCGCCCGTCTCTCTATAATTGCATCATAGGGAGAACGGGACTTGCCCAGCTGGGCGCTACATATTCAACCTCTCATCTGAAGTTGAGATACCATGCGAAGGATGGCATCATCGCCTCCCTGAACGGAAACATCGAGGCTGCTCAAAGATGTTTCCTTCAGACCAATAAAACCCAAAACTCAGTTTCCCAATCCAGCAAATCTGCTGAGGACAAAGGGAAAGCTACTGCGAGCTCTCTGGATGCAAACTTGACCCTAGATTCACCAAGGAAGACCTTAAGGAACATAAGAAGGAAAAGAAGGATCCGCTCAACACGAAACTTCTTAGGCCTATTCCCAATGGAGAACTCGAGCTGGTCCCCTCTGGAGACGACCCCTCGAAGAACTTCAAGATCGGAAAGTATCTTTCTGAACTGGTCAGAGCACAGTTGGTCGCCTTCTTGAGGGAGAATGTTGATTTGTTCGTCTGAAGAGCAACTGACATGCCCAAAATCGACCCTAGCGTCGCCTGTCACCAGCTGGTAGTCAATCCTAGTATTAGCTTTGTAGCCCAGCGACGTAGGAAGCGGTCTCCTGAAAAATCGGAGGCTGTAGAAAAAGATGTAAAAGACCTCCCAGAGGCAAACTTTATTTATGAGGCCAAATACACTACATGGCTCTCAAATGTGGTACTTGTCAAGAAATCTAATGGGAAATGACGTATGTGTGATGATTATACTGATCTTAATAGAGCTTGCCCTAAATAGATAAACTCGTGGATAACTCCTCCGGCTACAAACTTTTATCCTGGACGCCTACTCTAGTTACAACTAGATACCCATGGTTGATGAAGATAAAGAGAAAACAACCTTCATAGCCGAATAAGGGAACTATTAATACAACGTAATGCTCTTTGGTCTTCGAAAAGCAGAAGCTATTTATCAGCGAATGATGAACAAAGTCTATGACAAGAAACTTTTGGCAATCGCAGACCTCGAGAGGATAGTACCCCCTAAGTTAATCATTATGAATGTGTCGATAAACCATTTTTACTACTTGGTCTCCAAGAATCTGTACAAAGTTGTAAGTTTATATTACTTTGCAAACCTATATCCTTAACTAAGTCATGTTCTTAACCACGTTTTCCCATCTGAGAAGACCCATAATTATTTTATTGCTTTTAAACTTTATTTTTATACTAAAACCTTAAATAATTTTTTTTAGTTTTTTGCTGAAACACGTTTTCTCATAGAAACCTGCAGAAAGTAATGGTACCACAATCCATGTGGGTTCAATATTTTAATATTCTTATCTGTGACAATATATACTTGCAACAGTCAATGATGTAAAAATATTTCAGATTTTAGATTTTAAAATCTCAAATATTTTAACGTGTTTTTTAGGTTTTTATGAGGTGTTTATGCGGTTTAGATTATATAATTCAAACAAAATAAGGCGGAAAATCAACAGCGTGAAAAAAAAAAGGACCAATTTAATCATGAGTTGGGTACCGACACGAGAAAACTACACTACGACTAAAAGAAATCTGATTTCTACTAATTTATGGCTTGACCCAAAGCCAACTCATAAATGTTAATATATTCTTAATAACCTTAGCATTTGCCTCATTAGCCGCTCCAAAATCGAAAGCAGACATTTACAAACAGTAAATGGGTATATAATTAGATCATTCCCACAGATTTTGACACCATGGATGTCATCCCTCCTCCCATCTTGTCTTGCTTAATTAAAGCTAATAAATTTTATACTATATCTTTCTTACTTTCATCTTATATAACTTACACAAAAGTTAAAGAATAAAATATTTGACATTAAAATTTGATTTCAAATAATGATTTCTCATAAAATATTTTGAATTGAACATGCATACAAATTAAATCTTAAAAGAGAAATAATACTTGCATTATTTATTTTTTTTTTGATAAAACAATACTTGCATTTGCCATAGCTAACACTTATAATTAATGAGCCATTCTATCTTTGCTACTTTTTCTTAATTGGAAAATGTTGGACGGACATCTACAATGGTGTATAAAGCTTAAGAGAAAAAGAGAGAGAAAAAAGTAACGTGATACATGTAATAAAGTAATGTGATATGCATAATAAGTTAATGAGTTATGTGATACATAGACAAGCACAGGTGGCAATATACTCCTTGACACTCACACAAAAATCTGACACGTGGTCACGTGGACCCTACACAAGCACACTTTCTTTTTCATCTTCTCTTATCACTTCGTAATGCATGGGGTGTACAAAGGTGTATGAGAATAAAGGGTGTCTATGTAACATTTTCCTAAGTTAATGATGTAATTATAAAACAAACTAAGATGTAGAATGAGCGTTGAAAATAAGGGATAACCAAATATTACTGTTGTTCTTAACATGGATAAATTGACTACGTAATTAACATGGATAAATTCCTGGATACAAAACGCTCTTATAGTATCTTCTTTTCTGATTATATATGCGACAAGCCAAAAGATGAACAAGACTCCCACTAACTCAAAGTTATGTCAATTTTCCTTTTCCAAAGCAAAGTACATACCTCCCGCCAAGATTATCACCCGACATGTAACATGATACATCTCTTTCTCTTACGAAAAAACAGTAAAGAAGAAACAAAAGATGCACCTCTTTTAGATTTATAAGTCGTGCACTTGGATAAATTGAGTCTAGCTAACAGGAGCTAGTGACTCCCAGTGTGGCGAACAAAGTACGAATTCTGGTTGAAAAAGATGTCCATATTTTGTGTCTCATAGTCCCTAGCATTGAATTATCTTCGGTGGAGAGAATTTGTAGAAGAAAAAGAATATATTATAAGTCAATAACTCTAAACAGTTGAATTTTCCACACAACAGTAGTGTTAGAGAGGAGCGTGTGGATTAGGTTGATTTCTGTCATGCATGGGTAGGTGTTGTATTATATAAAAATGAAGTTCAAAGTAATTTGACACATTTACTATACCTTTTACTTGATTTTGTTTATTTGATTTCTGTTTGCTTTTTTTGTATAATTTGATTTGATGACAGTATTATAGAAATCATGAGCAGGTTAATTAATGCATCAGAATGACACTTGTTTAATAATATGACAAAGGACTTTATGAAAAAATGCGATTTTACTGGAAAAATAGATGTTATGATATACAGACATGTGTTTCCCCTTTAAAATGTAACAAAATTGATTGAAAATGATAAGATTTGTTAAGAGGAGAGAATGCATGAGAAATTGCATATTTGAATTAAAGAAAATAAAAGAGAACATTTAAATAGAGAAATGAACTTTGGCTCCACTTCTTATATTCAGTAGGAGATGAGATATTTGGTATTTGAATTTGCTTTTTAGGGTCGATGTTTTTCTAAGCAAAAATTAGAGTGCAGATGCATCTTAGGACAAACTTGAAATTTCAATTAGGTTGGACCCCAAAATTTACCTCCTATTATTTCTGGCACTCTACTAAATGTATTGATAAATAAAGGGTTATGTTATTAGTCTCTATAAATATTCTAACTTCTCATTTTAAACTCCTTAAAAAAAATTCTTCAACTTTTAGTATCCCAAAAGTTTTAAAGCTGCTTTTAAGTCAACTCATGTGTATTATTCCAAATCTTGAAAGAGCTTTTGTAAGAATGTTTACAATATTATACGAATCTCTCCCAAAATAAATTATTTTTTAAAACAAAATATGAATTTTTAAACTTCAAAAACATCAAAATTCATATTTAATTAATCCGTTGTTGACCAAATTTAAACTTTTACAAAAGAGAACTATATAATGTACTAAACATGATTGCGAAAAGAATTTAAAATTTCAAATGATATACATGAGGTGACTTAAAAGCATGGACTAAAATTGGTGATGAAAAACTTTCGGAGGATTAAACATCAAAGAGAAATTTAGGGAAACTAAATTAAAAAGTTGACATATTTATAAGAACCAAAAACATATTTAACCCATAAATAAAATAATAAAATACAAAAGACATCTTGGGGAACTAGGTCAAAACTCAAGATGAGAACAAACAAATTGGACAACCTGCTTCATTAAAAACATTACTATGAAAACCTAGTGGAGTGAAATCTGATGAAGGAAAAAAGTGACCACTTCTACAGTACAACTAGCAACAAGATGAAGCTCAAAATAAAAGTATTCTTTGATACATCTTGAGAACGAATCTCACTAAATGAAGTCCACAATTTGAAAATCATAATTAGCTAATTTATTTCCACAGATGTTAAACTCCATGTAAATGTGAGAGACTCCTCCATGATTCCAAGAATCACATTCTAAACAAAAATGTGATCAGTATAGCTCATAATCCTTCACAATAGCAAGCAAGACAACAATAAATTCGGCCTTAAAAACATTAAAGATCCCTGATTAACTGCCAAACCGCCAAGAAAAGCACTATTAATTGCAAACCACCTCAGGCCAAGACACCATGAGCTGACATAGAAGCCCTATTATAGTTTCATTTGATCTAAGTATAAGGAGTGATATATAATCTAATAACCATGTTGGTCTCTTTTAGGGGAATTTATGGGGTCTTGGCCTGAGGTGGTTTGTCTAGGGATTGCAATTATTAGTGTTTTCTTGGTTGATTTTGGTGGATTAATAGATAAATTGGGGTTTATAGTGCTTTTAAGGTTGAATTGATTGTTTTCATGCTTGCTATCGAGAAGGATTATGAGCTAAGTTTGTCTCGTTTTTGTTGCAAATCTGATTCTCTAATTGTTGAAGTTTTCCTTGAGTCTTCCTTAGTTCCTTGGAGTTTAAGAAACATATATAGATGAACAACATTAATATCATTTGAGGATTTGAGTTTAGAGTCTCTCATATTTACATAGAAGGACATGATGATAGGTCATCTTATGTTATTTTTGGTATTTTTAAGTCACTTTATTAGTCATTTGAGTTCATAAAAAGAAGTTTAGAAAATTTTCTCATGGTTTAAGGGACATGTTTTAATGTTCTCAATTGAGTCATATAATATTGCTTCTTCTCTAAACCAGACAATTTTATAGGTCTTTTGAGTCTTTTATTGAGAAATCATTTAATTTGACAAAGCAAGACACCTCATGGAAATTTTGAAAGACATGAATGAAGATCATCAATGTTCAAGAAGGATTTGAAGACGTTACAAATTGGGGAAATATTATCTCAAGTCCCAAGATTAAATCGGAGAAGAAAAACACTCGAACAAACAAAGAAAAAGGCAAAAAAAAAAAACACTAAGGTTAAGGCCAAGCGCCTCACGCGGCCTAGGTGTGTGGGACAGAGAGAATTTTTCTCTCAGTTAGATACCACGTGCCTCACACCTAGCCTCACGCGCGCTACGTGTAACAGCCCGTTTTTCGTTAGGATTATTTTATTTATTATATGTGTTTAATTTCTTGTTTGTGTGTTTGACTTGGGATTAGTGGATTTTTTAGGCGAGAATGTTATTTTAGTCATTTTTAGGACTAAGGGTATTTTGGTCATTTAAGGAGAGAGGGTAAATTAGTAATTTTAGAATGTAGAATATTTTAGTGTTTTAATGTGAATAGTTATTTTTACTAAGTTAGAGGTAACCTGAGGTAATTATTTTGAGATGGTAATTAATGAGATTGTTTAAGAGTTAAGTGAGTATTAACTTTTTAATTAAGTGGTACGATACACTAGGCCCATTATGAATGTCACCTATCACATTGATTGGAGTATATAAGGATAACTTTTGAGGAGAATTAGGGTTAGACTCATTTCTCACATTCACACAAAAGTGCCTAGAGGAAAAATATAGAGAATTGAGATAGAAGTGAAGATAAAAAAAAAAAAGGAAGAGAACCCAAGTGAAGAAAAGAGAAGAGGAAAGCTAGGATTCAAGAGGGAAGTGAAGATTTTGGTGAATTTGCTAAGCGTAAGAGGAATCAAGGTAAGGGGGATAGGTTTGTTCTTCCTAATAATCTATAATCATGTTTTTAGCTTATGGGTCATACTTTTTTTGATTGAATTGTGAAAATTGATGATTATATGTGTAATTTTCGTGCTTGGAATTGAGTTGTGAATTTGGGTATATGAAACTTGTTGAAAACATGTTGTTGATGCATAAATTTCATTGTTGATATATGTTAAGTAGTTTACTTTGAGAAATTAGCCTAAATTGGTGAAGATGGTGATGTTGTTGTTGATTAGTGTTGAATTCATGATATATGAGCTATAAATGTTGTTGGGTATATGTTTGTGTTGAGAATCCATGATGGTGATAAGTGTGATGTTTGGTTAAGTTGTTGTGTTTCGGTGATTTTTGTGAAAATGGGTCAAAAGAGGATAAATTTCATATTGATGAATTTGAATAGATTAATGAAGTTTTTATGTTGAGATAGATTGACTAGAATTTCTGTTTTAATCAAAGGTTTTGGGTGTGAAATCGTTTGGGGGAAGATCAGGTTTTTGAGAAAAAAAGTCATTTTAAACACTTTTGAGAAATAATTCATTTTTGGGTTATTTGAATTAAGTTGTTTTGGGTTAGAAAACCATGTTTTTGAGTGAGTATAAATCGCATAAGTGTTTGGGATTTGTTTGGTGCAATTGGGGTCGAAAACGGTTTCGTAAGAGAACTCCCGCGCGCAAAAACATAATTTTTGAAAATGTTGTTCTGTGGGTCGTGCACAACCGTGTGTGTGTAGGTATGGACTGTGCGTACCATTCTCACTTGGTCTGCACGACCGTGTGTAATGGAGGCACGATGGTGCCAATGTTCAGGGCCCCAAAACGTTGATTTTTTCGTGTTTTTAAGGGTCCAAATACATACCTATGAGTCCCAAATGCCTAAACTTATTTGATTAGAGTATAATTGAACTTATATGAGTTATTTAACATAGCTTTGCTTTGGAAAATAATGGATTTTAAAACATCAAGAAAATGAGACGAACTTTGAGAATTTTGAGAAACAAATGAACTTTGTGAAAGGAAGATGGTATGATTGAATTACTAAGGTGTTAGATGATATGTAGGAATGATTTATTGATATGTAAGAGCTTAGTATCCTAGTTTTGTTGAGATATTTTAAAATAGATGATTTTGTTCAAATAGACGAAGTTTGGCAAAATGAAGAATTATGATTAGGTAACTTGCAAACAACTTTGTGTTCATGATAATATGATGAAATAAGAATGAACCAACGATAATTGGGTGTATAACATGTTTTTTGTTGTATTGTGGATGACTGTTCGTCTATTGTGCAATTTGTGCTTATAAAGTGTCATTGCTTCTTTGTTGAGATGATGTGATGATGATTTGGTGATAAATATGTGTGAACAATATTATGGTGAAATGCATGTACACATAGTGGTGATAAGATATTTTAGTTTCCGAAATGGCGAAGTTTATAATGGTGAAGTCTTGTGTGAACGTATGCATTTTTTCAGTCATATGTTCATGCATAAGTTAACGGATATTTAGTATCCAAAGTGGTGAGTTAATGGATATTTAGTATCCAAAGTGGTATATTAACAGATATTTAGTAGTCAAAGTGGAGATATGATGTTTTTGCATATGAAGCGGTGAAATTGGTATCACATGCATGTAGAGTCACGTCTAGGACATTCTATGCATATGATATGTGTGAAAGTGTCATGTTTGAATATCTGATTGGTGAATGTTGTTGATTATGTGGAGTTGTGAACCTGAACATACGTGCTTGGTGATATGAGTATACTTGTGATAATGGAGTTAAGGTGATGAACTTTGATGATGATTATTGAATGATACATGCTTGGATTGCTACAATCGATTTTGATCACATGATGCTAGTATTCTAGGAATGATAAATATGTATATGCATCATTTAATTGGAATCCTAAAATGCTATCTTATAATTATAAGTTATTATGTGGAATATTATCTAACCCCCAGTGGTCGTTTGGTTGCCGCCTACCCATTTTCATGAATGGTGTAGACGGCATGCAAGATTGAGATCTTTCTGCTTGTGAGTACTCGAGGACTAGTGATGACATGTCATCTATTTTATTTCTAATCCTAATTGGCTATGCAACCACACCTCCAAACCCTAAACCTAATAACTTTTGGCGCCAATGAATGTTGGTCGTTGGATGGATCAAAACTTAATCTCAGCCCTTGATCTCAAACCGAAAATTTCCCTCCTTAAACTCTTTTACAATCTATAATGACTTATTTACCCCTAAATTAATCTCTTAATTACCTTGAAAAATTGAATTCGAATTTCCCAATATAATTCCTCTTTTACTGACTATAAATATGTACTTAACTGGTATAAATTTTCATTTACCCGTGCTAAAAGTTGACTATGATGTTTGCTTGATGTTTTTTTTTCGTGTAACTTGCTTGATGTTTCACAAAATCGAACTTTTTTATTTTTCAAGAATAAATGATTAAAATCAGTCATTCTTATCTAATATTGCCTTTTTTATAATCCGTTGAAATAAACCATAAATGCACCATTTAATACATGTTTTCTCACGCACAAACCACAATTATATTATACAACTTATAGTTTACTGCAATTCTTGCTTATAGGTTCACATAATCGAATTTTTTCCGGCAAGAATAGATGATCAGATTCAGGGATTCCTATCTATTATTTCCTTTTTTTATAATCCGTTGAAATAAACCATAAATGCACCATTGTCTTTTTAATAATCTGTTGAAATAAACCATAAAAGAACCATTAAGCACAAAATTGAACATTTTTTTATACCAACCATTGCCTATCTATTATTGTTTTTTGTTATAGTCCGTTGAAATAAACCTGAAATATAAGCAAGGTTTATTCCCTCTGCTTTTCCTCTCATCCTTTCAGATCTCATCACATTCACAGAAGCATGGCCAACAATGACGTACAAGCTCTGCTGTCTTATCATGCTTTAACAGGTTTAGGGTTTGTTAATTTTTTAATACTTGTTGTAATACAAAATTAAAATTTGTTATCGTAATACTGACATTTTTGTTGGTGTTTTTGGTTGCCAGCCCCGTTGAACCCAAATCCCACATCCGAAATTGAGAAGGTTGTCAATGATCTCCGTACAAAGTACAAGACGTATGTCGTTGAGCTTGATACTCTACATGTGAGGCTTTCTTCTCAAATTCATTCGTTCGGATCATCCTTTCCATTCGGGTTCATCTATTAACATGTTGATTTGTATTTTTTTGACTATTAGGGCATGGTTATCTTGCCAAAAATGTTTGTTCATGACTTTGGAGACCAAATTGGACGCTACGTAAGTCTGGTGGATTCTAAAAACAACAAATTTGAGGTGTTGGTTGAGAGGAACAATGGCAACATTTACTTGAATAAGGGTTGGCATGCCCTAAAAGACTTCTACGCTGTTTGTCTTGGATCCTGGGTGACTATGGTGTTTGTTGGTATGGGTAAGTATGTTATCCATTTGAAGGATAGGTTTCGAAGGAAGGTGTCAACTTCTATGTTTACCCCACCAATGATTTTTCAGCTTGAGAAACAGGTTGTTCCTTTCAATAACTTTGATGTCTTGCTATCCCCTTTTGTCGATGATCAGATTAATTTTGCATGTTCTTATGAAAAAAAAGTTGACTTCTGAAGACTATGATGGTGGATATGTGTTGAGTAAATAATTTCATTACTGATTGTATTCTCAATGTTTGTAAGGTATTAAATTTACGATGTTATATTTTGCACTGCAGGAGCTTTCTACATGGGATTTTGTGAGGTCGTATTGGATGTGACAACTACAACTTTGAAGATTGTGGATGACAATGGCAACGTGTGAGGTTGCACTATGATTTATGACAATATTGATTATGCTCATTTCAAAATTGGAGGTGGGTGGAAGAGAATGATTGTGATTGAATGCACCAATGCGCATTTTATAATCCGTTGAAATAAACCTTAAATGCACCATTGAATAAAAGTGCTCTCACACAAGGCATTCAATCACAATCATTCTCTTCCACCCACCTCCAATTTTGAAATGAGCAAAATCAGTATTGTCATAAACCAGATGTAACCCCACACGTTGCCATTGTCATCCACAATTTTCAAAGTTGTAATTGTCACATCCAATACGACCTCACAAAATCCCATGTAAGAAACCTCATGCAGTGCAAAATATAACATCGTAAATTTAATACCTTACAAACGTTGAGAATACAATTAGTAATGAAATTTTTTACTCAGAACATATCCACAATCATAGTCTTCAAAAGTCAACTTTTTTTTCATAAGAACATGCAAAATTAATCTGATAATGGACAAAAGGGGATGGCATGACATCAATGTTATGGAAAGGAACAACTTGTTTCTCAGTTGAAAAATCATTTGTGGGGTAAACCTAGGAGTTGACACCTTCCTTTGAAACATATGCTTCAAATGGATAACAAACTTACCCATACCAACAAACACCATAGTCAACTAGAATCCAAAACAAACACTGTATAAGTCTTTTAGGGAACGCCAACCCTTAGTCAAGTAAATGTTGCCATTGTTCCTCTCGACCAACACCTTTAATTCGTTGTTTTTATAATCCACCAGACTTACGTAGCGTCCAATTTGGTCTCCAAAATCATGAACAATCATTTTTGGCAAGACAACCATGCCCTAATAGTCAAAAAAATACAAATCAACATGTTAATAGATGAATCTGAATGGAAAGGATGATCCGAACGAATGCATTTGGGAAGAAAGTCTCACGTCTAGAGTATCAAGCTCAACGACATATGTCATGTACTTTGTACGGAGATCATTGACAACCTTCTCAATTTCGGATGTGGGATTTGGGTTCAACGGGGCTGGCAACCAAAAACACCAACAAAAATGTTAGTATTATGATAACAAATTTTAATTTTGTATTACAGCAAGTATTAAAAATTTAGCAAACCCTAAACCTGTTAAAGCATGCCAAGACAGCAGAGCTTGTTCGTCATTGTTGGCCATGCTTCTGTGAATGTGATGGGGTCTGAACGGATGAGAGGAAAAGCAGAGTGAATAAACCTTGCTTATATTTTAGGTTTATTTCAACGGACTATAACAAAAAACAATAATAGATAGGCAATGGTTGTGTTAAAAAAATGTTTGATTTTGTGCTTAATGGTTCTTTTATGGTTATTTCAACGGATTATTAAAAAGGCAATATTAGATAGGCATGACAGATTTTAATGATATATTTCATGATGCATTTATGATTTATTTCAACGGATTATAAAAAAGGCAATAATAGATAGGAATCCTTGTATCTGAACATCTATTCCTGGAGAAGAAAAAAAATCGATTTTGTGAACCTATAAGCAAGAATCATAGTCAACAATAAGTTGTATAATATGATTGTGATTTTTGATTGCATGAAAAAACAATAATAAATGGTGCATTTATGGTTTATTTCAACGGATTATAAAAAAAAAAAGGCAATATTAGATAGGAATGACTGATTTTAATCATTTATTCTGGCAAAATAAAAAAGTTCAATTTTGTGAAACATCAAGCAAGTTACACGGAAAAAAAAAAACATAAAGCAAGAATCATAGTCAACTTTTAGCACGGGTAAATGGAAATTTATACCAATTAAGTACATATTTATAGTCAGTAAAAGAGGAATTATATTGGAAAATTCAAATTCAATTTTTCAAGGTATTTAAGAGATTAATTTAGGGGTAATTGAGTCATTATAAATTGTAAAAGAGTTTGAGGGAAATTTTATGTTTGAGATCAAAGGTTGAGATTAAGTTTTGATCTATCAAACGGCCATCATTCATTGGCGCCAAAAGTTATTAGGTTTAGGGTTTGGACGTGGGGATGCATTGCCAATTATGATTAGAAATAAAATAGATAAGCGACGACATTATGGTTATTTAATATCCAACAATATAAATAAGGGGATTCGAAGAATCGTAACCTCTGCTTACTTTTTTGCAATCAAAAATAGGTAATTTGCTCTGTTGCAAACAAATACAAATTGAAAATCTCTAACCCTTAACTCTTTTATTATATGGTCAACTTAAAAATAAGTAACGCAAATTGTTTGGACAAAACGACAATCCATGTGGATACAATACTCTACTTATCACTTTGTTACTTGGTAAACAATTTGGTACACTTATCTAGTTCGACCATCAAGTTTTTGGTGCGGTTGCCGAGGATTCTTGTCTAGTCCGCCTTTTATTTTTCTGTTTTCAAAATTTAAAAATACCAAAAGAGTCAAGAAAATCAAAAAAAAAATTAAAATACCAAAAATATTATTCTAGTTGACTTTGTCCTACTAAGAACTTTGTGTAGTTTGTTTTATGCGTAATACCAAAACAGGTGTTCTGTAATTTGATCCAAACACAGACAAAATTGAACGAGCACTTTGGAAAGCTGCCCTACATGCAAGAGAAAGGACATAACAACCAGAAACAATCCCAATTCACAACTATTCATCAGACAAGTCAAAAATGGGAGACGAACGCCGCATTATCCTATGAGACTATGGGAGGCTGGACAACTTGCATGAAGTATCACTTGGTTTCCAACCAGCAAACCCAGTGGTGTTTGACATCAAGAACAATGTTTTGATGAATTTGAAATCTAACCAATTTTCAGGTAAGAAGACGGAAGATAACAACGCTCATTTGACACACTTTCTGGACGCCTACAACATAATCAACCCAGCTGGGGTGTCGGAATCAGACAAACGACTCAGGTTGTTTGGGTATTCTCTAACCGGAAGAGCAAAGGATTGGCTGGATGCGTTAATAAGTGGTACAATCGAGACTTGGGATCAACTCAAGAGGGAGTTCTTGGATAGGTATTTCCCAACTGCAAAATATTTGACGCGGAAGAATGAGATTTTCAACTTCAAGCAACAAGAGGGAGAAGTACTTTATGATGCATGGGAGAGGTACAAGCTACTATTGAAGAGGTATCCCGATCACAAGTTGTAAGAAATGGATATCTTGCAACCCTTCACTACGGGACTAAAACCAGATACCCGGATCTTACTAGATGCTTCTGCAGGAGGAACCATGAAAATCAAGACAGCTGATGAGGTACGAGAGCTTATTGACAACATGTCTCTGAATGAGTATCGGGGTCACACCGAGGAAGAGGCGACCCCAAAGCGAATATTACAAATGCGTTATAAGGATATATTCCATCTTTATTGCATTATATATATAAATATTTTAGACCCCAAACTTTTGGAGAATCAGTTCCATAAAACTGTTTGCATGCTAAAAGAACAATCTGATAATAACAAATATATAAAAAAAATATTGTGATTCGCAAATTAGGCAAGTTTAATAGGCTCATGATTCAAGAATAGTATAGTACTATTTTGCCGGATCTGGATTCGGTGCTGTTACAGCAGTACGTTGTAACAGATTTTGGCCACACGATCTCTAATCGACGGCTGAGATTGTTTTACCGTGTAAAATTGATTTTTTAATATGAACCGTCAGATCACAAATCAATGGTCAAGATTCCCCACAGCGTGAAACTGCGTGCTGTTTTTACAGCAGGGAATGTTGGTCCCTATTTTGCCTGTTGCTTCTATTGATATCACAGCCCACGTTGGGAACCACCCAATCAAATTGGTCAAAACTTGAAATTCATCATTGGATAAACAAATATTTTTATGAAAAAAATAATAATCTAATAAATAGTTATTTTTATCCATGAATGTATAATGAGCTGTTACAATAGCCTTTATATGTATCGAAATTCTAAACTAGTCTTTGATTCTACATTTCGTTAGTCAAAATAATTTATGGCGTTAAAATACTTTGTTACTAATCTTATTTTTTGAAAAGATTTGTTATAATCTTATATCAGTCTCTCAATGTATTTACTTACTTACTTACTTTTATATCAATCCATATAAATATTTACTTATTGTTTCGGATCGGCTAGACACCCATAAAAGCAAGACCCATTAAGCTACAACCCAAGACAAATGAGGTAGAACATGGTGATGGAGCACACGAAATCTTGTGAAGATCACATCACAAGAATATGTCTTGGCTCCATCCGCACCGTCCAGATCATCACTAACGGCCTCCTTAGATGATGTCACTTCTCATGGAGACCGTTAAGCGTCCTCTACGCCTTTATAAAGGTGGCTCAGCGTCATCCTCAAGGTACACTTCATTTTTCATCACTTTTGCACATAACCACCTCTTTTAGATACTTACTTGATCTTTGGAGTGCTAACATGCATGCATGCACCTTTCTCCTCCACTGTGAAGACTAAACCTCCACGGCGCCGAAGCATTGTGAACAACCACTCAGATTCATCAATCGTCACCAGACTGATCACTTGACTTGAGCATTGGAGTGCTAACATGCCGACATGCACCTTTCTCCTCTACCGTGATGACTAAACCTCTGCCGCACTAGAGCACTATGAACAACCACTCAGATTCATATCGATCGTCACCAGAGCGATCACTTATTGTCATATCAGTCACTATAGGAAAAGAGTCACCATTAACATTGATAGATTATTTTAACTTTAAAGTCTTTTTGACTAACAGAGTGCATAATTATGGACTATATTAAAATTTTGGTACACTGATAACTGCTCGTTACACATTCAAGAACAAAAATATTCATCATCTTTTATGCTTCTGCAAATGAGTTACTTCAATTTTATTACTTAAGTAGCTAGGTACTGCTCTACATCATATTATGAATTTAATCCTCTCAGAAAAATATACGCGATGAAAAAGTTCTCTCTTCTCTCTCCTCACTCCTTTCTCTTCGGCAAGCTAACTAACCACCGTTGAAGTTCCGGCGAGGCGCCGTATATGGTTCCTAGGTCGAACCTTCAGCAGATCTTGTTGATTTCAAGTGATTTTTCGTTCTTCTTCTCAGAATTCCATCAGAATGCTATCTTTCTTCTTCTCACAACTCTTCGGTGAAGGCTTAGACGGCGTTTCGCGGTCGTTCTTGGTTTGTTTCTTCTCGTTTTTTTTGCTGTTTGTTCCTTATATGCAACAGATCTAAGCCTTTTTGTGTCGTTCACGTTCCTGGTTTACATACCTCCGGTGAGGTTTCATTTTCTCCGGTGGGTTTCATATTGTTTGTTTCTGTTGATCTGCTGATTTTGGCTGGTTTCTCTCGTGATGGCATCTTCGTTTTGTCCCTGGCCTTTCCTCTCTCCACCGGAAACGGAGGCGCCGGATGTTGTAACAGCCCGATTTTCGTTAGATTTATTTTATTATTTTTTATGTGTGTTTATATGTGCTCGTATATGATTGTTTGCCTCTATGTGTATTTTGGTTGGGATTAGTGGAATTTGGTGTTAGAGGGGTATTTTAGTCATTTTATACTCGGGGGTATTTTGGTCATCTTAGGAGTAAGGGTAAATTAGTAATTCCACTGTAAGGATTATTTTTAGTGTTTTAAGTGGGAATCATATTTTTACTAAGTTACTAGTGAGTTGTGGTAATTAATTAAGAGTCGATAACTATTCGTTATTTTTAACCGTAAGTGAGTAGAAACTTTGTGGATTAGTTAATGAGAACTTTGAGCCCATTAAGACATTTGAGGGTTGAGCTCATTTGTGTAGAGCCTATATAAACTCTAGTCTTTAGAGGAATTAGGGTTTTGCACTCATTTCACAAACTTTTGAGAGAGGTAGAAATAGAAAGAGCTAGAGAAGGAGACAAAGGGTTTTGAGAGAATAAGAGCTTGCAGAGCAAGGAGAGGGTAGAGATTTAAGGAGAAAAAGTGAAGTTAAGGCTAGGTTTGTGCTCAACTGAGGTAAGGGGGATAGTGTTCATTCATAATTTTAAGTTGTAATCACTTTTTCTAGTTAAATTCATAAGTGCTTAGTTGTGAAAAGTGATTATTATGAATTTAAGTGGTGAATTTCGTGCTCTTACTTTGATGCTATGTTTGGGTATGTGAATTTGATGATAATTAAGTTGTTGTTGTTGAAATTACATGCTTAAGATGTATAGATATGGGTACCTTGTTATTTTTGCTCAAATTGGTGAAATATGATGATGTTGTTGAATTGTGAATGAATTCATGATTATGTGATATGATTGTTGTTGAGTGTTGTTGATAATGTCATTTCATAGATTGGGTGTTGATATGAGTTGTTGTTGTTGATTATGTTGATTTTGAAAGAGGTGAATTGTTGTTGTTGAAAACTTTGGTGTTTTAAGAAAATCATTTTGAATTTGTTTCATAAGTCATTTCAAGTGCCGAGAAAATAGCATATTCGATGTGTTTGAGCCTTGGGTTAAGCATTTGATCACTTTGGGTGAATGGGGGGTCTAACTAAGTGTTTTGGGGAAAAAAACTTGGCGAAAACCCGTGGCCAAAAAACACACCAAACGCGCATTTTCGCGGCGATGCGCCTGAGGTTGGGCGCTAGGCGCCCACTTCCAGGGAGCTAGCGCTAGGCGCTACACTCTTGGTGCCCTAACAGGAACAACACGTGTGTTGTTCCTCGTTTGGGTGCTTGGGGGTCGGCGTGTAGGGTTCATATGCACTTTTTAAGTGTGTTCTTTTGTTGTTTTCATTAATATAACTACTGGAACATATTTTGCTTGCTCTTACTTTGAATTTCTTAAATGATAAGAAACTTGAATTGAGACGAAATCGGTTCTCGGAAATAATCGGAAAATGGACTTTTTGTGAACAAGGGTGATTACATGATTGATCTACAGTTCTAATGCACTTGGATTAAGCATGCAGGTTTGGTGCATAGCCATATTTTTATGAAACTTGGTTTTTGGTAAAATGTTGGAATAGCCAAAACTTAGAATTTTCTCAAATGAACTTTGGTGAAACTTTAAACTAAGACTTGATAGTTTGTACGTGTGATAAGTGCTCAAAAGTAACATATTTTATGTGTTAATCTAGGCATTTTAGTGACTTGTTCTGCAAGTTATCTAAGGAAAAGCTACCATTTGAGTGT
>Ga0315914_1003627_pt1 | contig 23394 bp, 19 predicted proteins | sample MpolenodulesMG_FD_203920 | JGI IMG/M metagenome (GOLD analysis project Ga0315914, IMG submission 203920) | Medicago polymorpha root nodule microbial communities from Los Angeles, California, United States - elongated nodules | ecosystem: Host-associated > Plants > Roots > Nodule | place: USA...
AAACAAAAAACATCATCGAAATAGTAAAAATAACGAACACACAGTGACGCCAGGGGTCTGCCACCAAACAAGCAAAATCTGAAGCTCCACGACTACCGGCGCGAACAACCACAACCCCCACGATCCTTACTACATAAAACAATTCGTGAGTTCGTTGAAGGAGGATTAATCGCGAATGAAAGAGATGTCTTTACACCTGCAGTCGCTGGAAACAGATCCCGCATATCGGCACCACACACACCCCTCTAGACCACACGCCTGTCACCACTACCTACCACCCTGTCACCACCTACGCTCCAACCGAACCACCCAACAACCGACACGCCTTCAGCCGCCGAAAACGGACACAAATCTGCACGACACATCACCACCCCCAACACCACCACAACCACACAAAACTCCAACTGAACCACCACCCCATCAACACCAAAACTCAGTGACCACCTCAAAACAGTATGAATCAAAGTCTGTAACCGCACCACCACCACAACCCTCCCACCACCACCAACAAAACGAGAACAGCAGCAGGTGGAGATCTCCGGAGAGCAGGCAGTCGTGAACGGCGTAACAATCAGATCGGGATGAACGAAAACAGAACCGGATCGAAAACAATAAAACAAATAAGCACATATCGGAAAAGAATGGAAAAGAAACAAGAGGGTCAAAAAAACCACCACAACCCTAGTTCCGGCACGGCGGCGTGACTCTGTCTGGAGGTAAATTCCAACAAACATTATTTATTCTCTCTTTATTTTATTTTATTTTGATCAAATAAACTAGTTGTTAGAAATCTACTCCATCATCTTTTATTTCTATACACTCTTCATCTAATTGATTTTGATTTACTTTTGACCTTTGAGGTGAAGGAGGAAAGAGTTTAATCATATGAATATTATGTTTCATCTCAGCGTATTTAAATTATGTTTCAAATATAGAATATTAATTTATGTCCCTAAACTATTTTCTCCTCTACTATATTCTGACCACAGTTCTTAATTATATTCTGACCACAAAACTGTTCTTAATTCTTAGAAAGAAAATAAATAAATAAAAAGGCAAACCCATCTCTTATCTCACTCCATTTCGTATCTAAGCTCACAGCATTGATATCTAGAATCTACAATCGAGCATCTACCCTCGATTCGAATCTTGTCAAAATGGAATAAATAAACTAAAATAATTGGAGAGAAAATAAAATAACTACTAATTAATTAATAAAAACAAGTGTGTCATTTTCAGCAAAGATGTCTCTCACGTGAGTGGCAGAAAGTATTAACTAGGGATTCAAGAAAGGTTCATTTCTATTGTACCTACCAAAATGAAATTAGGTAAAATATTTGCAGTATATTCACACATGGATTCGATTCCTGTATCCTCACCCCACCTAATTTTGCAGCTCTTCTTGGCTTCTTCTGTTTTGTGTTTCATTCTTTATTTTCTTCTATAACAACATGCAATACAAACAAAAATGATTGCATTTTGTTTGTTTTTAACTTTTGTCAATTCACACTGTTTCATGCATAGATGCTTGTAGCATCTCAAAGCATCATTTAACTCGACTTGTAAGTATCTTCTGTAATATATGTAGATATTTTTGCGATATATTAATACATTTTTTTTAAAGGAAAAATATATTAATGCATGAAGTACTAACAAGATCATTTTATACATATATCCAATTATATTTCAAGATGTATATTTGTGAGATTTTTAATGTAAGATATATTTACCTATTTGGATATATAATAATATTAAGAGGAAATTACACTCTCTTTTTTTAAAAGAAGCATGAATTACACAACCCTCCTCTCTTATATTAAAATATACACACTAATCCTTTAAAAAATAAAATTTATATTCCCTCTTCTATGAGATGTTTGAAGGACAACTCTCTCCTTTAATAATTAATTATGCACTACACTTTAATCTAATTTAACATAAATAAATATTTTTTAAATATTAATTAATTATGAACCATCATTTAAGAAAAATAAATTCATTTCTTTGTAATTTAAATGTCAATGATAATTAAATTTAAATATCTTTTCTTTTTAGAGTAAAATATAAATTTCAATATTTTGTTATTAACTTTATAATTTAGAATATAAATTCACTTTCAAATAACCATATTTTATCATTTTTAATTTTTTTGACTCATTTTAATTTTATTTTTTGTTGTTTAATAGTTTATAATAGAGTTTAAAACTAGATGTTAATGAAATTGTGAATAAAAAATAGAGAAAAATATTTGACAAAAAAAAAGAGAAAAATATGCATTCAAAATTTGATTATATTAAAATGAACCCACAATACTATTTTTCTTCAGAGTGAGATACATTTTTTTTGCTAGACCATTAGAAATAAAAAAATAATAATATTAAGTGAGGAACTCGTAGATTTTAAGATAAGAGGGGAGGGAATGTAATTCAAGTTTCTTTTAAGAAGGGGAGTGAGATGTTTTATAATATATTTTGCATCAGAGAGGAAGTGAGTGTATATTTTAGCATAGGAGAGAAGTGTAACTTACTCTAATATTAACAATTATTCAATATATTCCATTTTTTGTTGTTAAAAAAAACTCATTGTGTTTCCTTAAAAAAAACAAATTACTCATATTAGCGGTGTTCTAAATTACAACATTAGATGGTGTCATCCTCATGCGGGTTATTATAAACTAAATGTTGATGTTGCAGTTCCATCATAGCAAGGATGGTGACGTCTAGTTGTTGTTATTCGAGATGCAGATGGGCTGGTAGCAGCGGCTAGCTGTTGGTGTTTGCCAATTTTCTCAGACTCTAATGTTGCGGAAGCAATGACTATGTTGAAAGGTTTTAAATTCGCAAGAGATTGTTTGTTTTTATCTCTTAGGGTGTGTTTGTTTTAAGTTTATCAAATTTATTCTTAGGAATAACATTTTTTGGGATATAAAGATGGAATTTTATTCCAAAGTATTTAGGAAAAATATGTTTGGTTAACTTTATAATATTCCTAGAAACCATAAAAATATGGATTATAATAGGTAACTATTTATGAATTTATTCCCATTTTCATGAGAACTTTATTCCCACATTTTTCCTTGGAATTTTTTTTTCTATTCCTAGGAACATTTTATACCCGAGAATAAAATTTAGTAAACTTGTAACAAACATAGACATATATATTCTTGCCATTTTATTTTCGAGAATCAACAAATATAACTTGAAACAAACACACCCTTAAGGTTAAATGTGATTGAGGCTCTAGTAATGTGATTGAGGCTCTCACAAACAAACAACATGTCTCGCCCTACTTGGATACAACTGCAGTGGAGTGCACCAAGTTACATTCTAGTTTTAATTATATTAGTTTTACTCATGTTAGGCGTGTGTCAAATCAAACTACTCATTATTTAGCTAAATTTACTCCAACGTCTAATTCATATGTTGTTTGGATTAATCGGTTTAATGAAAGCATCTTTCCATTCAAAACAAAAAAATTACAATATAATCTTGAGAAATTTCTTTTTCCCTTTCTATTGGATTCGTTTCAAATTTTTAATCGCATTAGTTATTTCTTATCAAAATATTTTTAATTATCATGCATCTTTTTATGTAATTGATCATAAATACTAGTATACTATAAAGATTCTCCCTTAAATGATGAAAATAGAAAAATGACTTAAATTATTGATAAATCTAATATTACTATCAATTATTTTTTTCTTTTTTGTCAAGTAGTCTGGTAAATAGAAATTTACTTATTTAAGATAAATACCTGGGATATTCGACATTTAACTTTGATTTTACATATATTATATGATATTTATACCAACTGAATCATGTTCGCGAGAACTAACTATCAATTATTTTATTTAGGTAAGACAAGACTAATGGCTGAGATCTACATTATTTGACGCAAATTAATAATTATTAAAGGCTGGAAAAGAAAACACAAGCATAATTAATAATTGGGGACACGTACTTACTCACAGTATGCATCTATATCTGTTTGATGTGCATCAGGTTGGAATATACCATGAATCAGTATTTGAATCCAAACACAGCAAAAACGGGGATTCCTTATTGTGTCTCATGGGAACCCAACCAAAGCATAGTTACTCTTGTTGATAATACTAGTGAGGGACCGATTAACACTAATATCTGACATGTGTAAAACTATGTATGGTGATGGAGACATTTAAAAAGTTAAGAAGTTTTTAAACACATGGGGAGGGTTTAGAGATTGGCAAACATAATTTGTCTTTATTTTGCTGTATTATTTTCTTTGGTTAATAAAGTTGTTGACTTTTGGTCCAATAATTTCTAGTTTGGGTAATTAGATTCTTGTTGATAAGAAAGAGATAGCCCACCTAGAAGTGGAAAAGTATTCTCTCTCCCGTGAGAAATCCTCGTGCTTCTCATGTGTGACAATTCAAGACATTAAATTTTATTTTTGATATTTTAAATTTTTTATCTTTTATTTTTGAAGGCTCAAATTTTATTTGTCAATCTTTTTACTTGAGAAAATCCAGTCCCATCAGAAGTAGTGATGAACATAACGTTTCATATTTGATTCAAGAGGATTTAAATATGATGCGCTAGCCGAAAAGAAAGATAATAATTTATTTAAGATAAAGGAAAAATCACAGTCGAGAATATCTTTTTCTCTCAACTCTCGCTATGCTAGAGTTATGTGGTGATGGCTCCTTTATGGATGTAAACAATAACTTTTTTTTCTTTAAGTCAACGTCATATGGAGATACGAAACACATACTCTATACAGGCCCGTGTATTTTTGACTGAAATCTATTGATCTTGGATACAATTTTGGGTCAGAAACATTTGTTAGAACTGGATCTACACATTGTCCCTTTTTTGTAAGGATATATTAACTACCTTTAAAATTGAGATCAACATGATGACAAAGAAGATCAGTAATCTAGTGGGAAAGTTCCTAGAAGTTGAACAATGAGCTACCAACATAATGGATAAATTGTTACACATTAAGGGGGATATCGATATGAGGAATCCTCTAAAGTGTGGGTTAGTGCTGAAATATTAAAGCAGAACATATGGATCTTTTTTAAATACGAACGTTTGCCAACCTTTTGTTACAAATTTGGAAGGATTAGACACAAATGAAGGAATGTGAGGAGGAATCATGGCAAGATGGTGAAGGGAATAATGATGTTGAAGAGAAGGAAAAGGCCTATGGTTCTTGGATGAGAGCTTCCCCTATTCTAAAGATTCACTTGGAGACAAAGAAGGAACTAAACTCATTAACATGCAGTAAGTCATTCTTTTCCTCAACTAGTATGAGCAACTGTTCTGAAGCGGGGAATGAAAAAACATCACGGGAGTTGTTGGTTAAAAGAAAAGAGGTTCCTAGCTCTAAAAATCCTAGTAGAGAGGCAACTACATAGAGTGAGAAGAAAAAGAAAAAAAAAAAGAGCTATTAAAGGGGTTGCTGAAACCCTATGCTCACTTTCCACCAAATTACACAAATTAGGTGTAAACCACGAGGGCTACACATTGTAAGTGGCATCACACCCGATTACAACTCATCAAAAAAGAAAAGAAAATTACAAAGTTATTCAGACTTGATTTTCTTCTTCTTCTTATTCATCATCTTCCTCGTCAAAGCCATCAGGCGCTACGAGCAGGCCATCCTTCGTTTCCTTCAGAAAATGGACCCCCTTGGTGTTAAGCTCGACACCAAGATTGAGTGCTTTCATCTGGGCCGCTACATTATTGAAGCCATAAGGGGTGCCTACAATGAAATCTTGTTGAACCTCCTAGATTTTGGCGATGAGTCCAACATGGTCCAGTCCAGCCAAATCCTCAAGCTTGTTATCTCCTTGAGCTTCAACTTGCTTAATGGTTGTTTTCAACGCAGATTCTAGATCCTTATTCTCAACTTCAAGCGCGACAATTTTGCATGCCACCTCATTTGCAGGCTTACGAACATATTCAACTTCCTCTAGCTTTTTCTTCACGGCTTCAATCTCCTTATCCTAGTTAGCACAATTTGTGATTAACCCGGCCTAAATCTCGTGCTTGTCTTTATAGTCAGCGAAGTCGTTTTCAAGTTTGGCGACCGTGGCCTCAAGGACTTGCTTCTCCCCAATCAAACCATCATTCCTAGCCTTAAGCTCGCTACCAGAGTCATTCAAAGCCACTGCCATGCTGAGAGTTTTCATCTCCCCTAACAAACCCTTCGTCATCGCTCAGCCCCGTCCCACGAGCCCAATGTCGTTGATAATCGTAGCATCAGTGCCACAAAATGTTAAAGTGACTTGATCGTGGAACTTATCAACATTCGACCAGACACTCAAAATGGTTAAAAAGTTGACCATTTGGAGTCTGGACAACACCTTCATTGACTTGGGGACCCTTTCCTTGAGAAGAGGCAACATACTTTGTCCTTCCTGGTTGACGCGCTTCCAAATGAATAATCACTTGTTGCGAAGATCCTATATCATCCAGCAAAATTCCACTCACGATTGTAGAGTGTGGTCGAAAGGTCGAGAATTTTGACCCAATATCATAATGTTGATGTTGCGTGGATCTCTCTTCTTGATAGTAGTGGCCTTGCCACCAGCACTCTTCTTATTGAGCCTCATGAGCTTCTCTTGCAAGTTCGACATGGTGTTTGCGAGAGCATATTAAAAACAAACAGTTAGTAACAAACTAATACAAAATACTTAAATAAGAATGAATAAACTTTACCTATTGAAGCCTATCTATCATAACACCTAACAAGCTTAAAGGTGTTGATAAAGCGAGACTCAGGAAGAAGGTTACCCTCAAACTTATTTCATACAGATTAAGAAGTATAATTAATGTTGAATGAGAAAGAGGATATTGAGAATATTGTGCTCCTCTTCGAGGTCTCAGGTTTGATTCTCCCATGTGTCAATTTAGGTTGGCTAATTTAGCTTCTCCAAAAAAAAATGTTGAATGAGAAAGAGATCTTATAAATCATTTTGCAATTATAGGAAAGATAAATTAAAGATTTGAAAGAATATAAAGTAAAAAATAATTGAGGGTATAGTGGAAAAAATAACATTTAATGTTTCATTGGTATTATAAAACGATTTATAATTTGAAACAAATTTTCTCTTCAAAACGATTTATAATTTAGGACGGAGATGAGTAATATAATATTGAGTATTTTCTTAGTTTTTTAGGGGAACTAATACTAGTAAGTTAATATTGACTTTAAGTCTTTGATAAATTAATATGAGGGCCGGTTGCTTTGTCGGATAACACAGGTGGGACATGACCAAACTGGCCACCGGCGGCAGCGGTGAACTAACATAGTTACATTAAGAGCATGCACTTAAGACACCACTAACGCCATGTCTTCTCTTCTAGTTGTCTATTTTTTAAACATTCATTTCAAAATCCATGCAGGTTATTTTATTTAGAATTAATAGGGATGCATTTGTTATTTAATAATATTTAGATGACATATGTTTTTATAAGTTAACAAATATCTTTAAATCCATTTTTATTTTTTGGAGCAAAAATCCAAACTTATAACTATACTAGTATACTCATCAAATTACTATACAAGACCATTTATAATCACTTTTAAAAATACCTACCATATCCCATAAAAAAAATATCCCTTTGAGGCCACTTGTGTAGGAAAGCCCTTGATCGAATGGCGGGGTCTGCTGAACAGCGACCCACGTCTTCCTCATCATACAGCACAGAAGTCTGACTTCCACCTCAAATGCAGCTTCTCGATTTCCTGCGCTAAGTGGTCTTTCCGCTGGATGACTACTATGGACAAAGATGACGACTACTCCCAGTCTCTGGTCAATCCATGCCAATGCTAGAAGAGCCCGCCCCCCCGAAAAGTCTATCGAGGTAATAAAATTTCCTTCGGAAAATATGCTCTTCAGGCACTTGAGCCCGCTTGGATCCACCACAAGCTTATTCTTATTGCAGGTAAAATTATTTTACATTGTGCATGCACTATTTTCTCTTTTATTTAATTAACATACAGAAACGTGGAACTCTTTCTGCCTTCTAGCCTAATTAATACTATATTATACAGCCATGTTAAAGGAAAACTATATTTATATTACAATGTTGCATTCATGGAAATGTAGAACCCTTCCAAAATAGAAAATAGTAAGAAAAAAGAAGATGCATATTTCTAGGAGCAAGTTTTGGTGCGCATAGACATAGTGATGATGGAGTGGGTGGATACGGATTCCATAGAATCTAAAAGATACTAAAAAGTATTAAAGTATTCAGAAGCCAACGGTGCATGGGGCATAGGATATGACCTAAATGAAAGCCAACGGTGCTTATTCAAACTCAAATTATAAAAAAAAATAACAACATGCAAATGAATATTCATGATACTGTGTTCTCCATAAAGAAATAGTATTGAGCAGACTAATTATATTTTTTCATGTATAGATAATGAATGATCTGCTTGGCCTTTTTGGTGTTGAAAAGAACGACGCATTATAATAGAAGAGTTTAGCCCATTTTGTTTGACATGGTTAGTTGTCGAATTTTGAATTGGAAGTGGAGTTGGACCGTGTTAGTGGTTATTTTCACATCGACTATAAATTAAATATGTTGAGTAATGAGTATATAAGATGTAAGATATATAGATACATACATTTTTATGATTTTGGATGATGATATAACATCAATAGCCCTTGGTAGTCATGACCGTTCGACCCATTGTTTCCCCATAATCCCAAGAAAGAAAATAGAATATATTGAAGGGATGTTTGCTTATGCAGTGGAAAAAAAATTGATTTAGATTAAATTGATTGTTTAAAATCGGATTGAAGATAAAATGATTTATTTTTCAATATATTCATTCATATAAAAATGAGTTGAACAATAAATTCGAGTGTAAAAATCAATTTTAAAATCAAAGGCAACAAATTTTAAGTTCAAGTAAAATAAGTTTCGAAGACGCTTGTTAAAAAAAAAAACTTAGAACCAAAATATAAAAATTGATTTATACCTCTGAAAGGGACATCCCTATAATGAATGATCTTATAATTTTATCCCCAGTTTTTAATTTATTAGATTTTGATCAAATCGTTAATTTGACCTAGAATATACGTAAATTTGTTGTTGACGTAGCCATAGAGGACCGACGTGGATGAGTTCACATGGAGCAGATGATATGGATAAGAAACACTTGTGAGCACACGTGAACAAACTATGAACACGAGAAGAAAGTAACATGTGAACCAGGAATCTAGTGATATCTTAAGAGCTCAAACACCATTAAGTCAATTTGTCAACTAACTATTTTTGATTAAACACAAGAACAGTTATGGTTTTTTGGTACTTTAATAGGTGTAACATAAAGACTTCTTTTTGTAGGAGGTTCCAAACACGCTTAAGTGCAGAGTTGTGATGAAATCCGGTGTATAAGTGATGGTATAATCACGCATGTACGAGAACAATTAATGTATGTATACCAATTTGAAATATAATTATGGGTTTGGGATTACCAATTTTATGTGCGATTTTGATCTCTCGATTACTTTTTGAGCTCATCAAATCGTTGTATTTCAAAAATTAAACAAATATAATCCTACCATCCATTTCCCTACTATCCCTCAGATATGGTTTCTCAAATATAGTCATACCATTTAAAATCCTCGGTCTCATTTTCTTTATTGAAAATTTCCAGGTTTACAAATGGATTAAAGATATAGAAATTTTCTAAAAGTTTTTAAGTTAAAAACCTTTGACAGAATTGATAAATTAGAAGTTGAATTTGAATCTTATGTGATGTTGATCATGATTGATGACAAAATCATCAACTTTAATGCTTGCCTACTTTCTATTGACAAACAAGGAAACACCGGTGCCAAAGTTAGTATTGTGAATTCCCCTCTCATGTATCGATCACTCACCAGTCACCGCAAGGGTTGCTCACAGTCATACTCTCTTTTACAACTTCTTGTTATATAGTTTGAGTTTTTCAAAATTGATCAGAGGTGGATCTCAAACTATGGTTAGTGTTGCTGAGATGCGACGAAGGTTTACAGTGTATACTAAACACCCATACACTCAAGTTTGTGTGAAATTAAGGTGGGTGAGCGGTAGCGAAAATAATGTGTATCTTTCTCCAGAGTGTAGAGGTCCTTATACAATGGAGTTCACGGAGAGTTAGAGAGAAATCTAGTTGACTTCATTGAGTCATTTATGATGATGTAATTGGCGGATCATCCTCTGATTTAATCATACGGTGATCATCATTCGAAGGGTGATACACATGCATTAAAGAAAATATTTTACGTGTGATGTCCCATGGATCTTGTCCTAGTCCGAAACAAAATCTCAATAGTTTTTATATTTCTGAGGGTTTTCCTACATATTTACATGAGACCAAATTACCTGAGCTTGAGTTTGAGCTTTTTACCTCAGATAACATAATGGTTTTTGCACAGTTAAATTTTTTATTCACACTAACCAATAATACAAGACTACAAGTTATTCATACACTTGCCAACTACAAGTTATTCTATCTATCATACACAACACCTAAGTACACATTCACTCTTCACCCTGAACTCCTTTATACAAGCACTGCATACAACCCAAATCCTCCTCCTTTGTACCTATTCTCCCCTTTATGCTAAAGAAACTCAGCATCAACACCTACATTTCAACAACCCAAACATACCATAAATGACTTTGACAGAGCCTGCTCTTGTTTTATCAAATCTGACCAACATTTTTCAGTAAAAACATTACAGAAAGACTTGGAACAAAACAGTCCATCAACAGCGAAAAAAATTCACATGATGTTGCTCAAACCTTTACTAACAGCCTATAATTGAACATTTCTTCTTTTCTAAGTTAAAGCCTCAGTTTAATCACTCCCCACTTTTTTAATGCACTAACCTAGAGCAATGAAGGGAATTCTTACACCATTGAAATATTGCAAAACCAAAGCCTTTTACTTTCAACCATTTCACTTCTAATTTATTTTGCATCCTCAATAAACAATTCAATCTCACCCACACACATACAGATTAAATTGTAACGAACTTCTATTTCTAAATCCTACGTCTTCCCTCTGTTCACCAAGATTGCAAACTGACCTAAATGTTCTTTAACTTTGCAGCATATCACAGTATGTAAACTAATCCATTTAAATGTCACATCTCGCCTATGAAGCACAAACACTCCTCAGATTAGGCATGTCCCGGCACCGGACGCGTATCGGACACATATAATTACACCGACCGAATTATGTGATTATCTCAAATTATTAGTGGTGTCAGCGTGTTACTGTCTGTGTCGTGTCCGGTGTCCATGTTTGTATTCGTGCTTCATAGCATCCCACTCAATAGAGTAAAACAGAATGATTGACTAATTCTTCATCACAAATTCCCACAACTTTCCACCTCCAAATCAGTTACTAGTCAGTAATTTGGCTTTAAACAATCTATCTATCTATATACAAACACCAATAATTTGATGTTGAATGATATCACTTCAAATATTTCTGTCTAAGGAAGACCTTACTTGAACCAACCCGCCCATTATTCTATATACATCTTTTCCCAAACAGTCCTCTCCTTCACCCACAACCACTTGCCATCTACTTCAAAATTATGTTTCAAATAACTTATCACTGCTTTGCACTCCTCTACCAATATGTTCTACCCATTGAAATAGCACCCTCCATCTCCAAAGTCACTCTCATTTACCATCCACAATAGAAGGTTAAATCATTCCCTTAGAGTCATACTACCTAGCTACCCATCTCCAACCAACTTTCTTGGCCTTTGTGAGAACCAATTATGTTGGTATGGTCCCTCCCTCTTATCTACATCAATTAAATCCCTCCACCAGCTAGAACTTCACCTCCAACTCCAAATAATTACCTCATTTTTGTGAGCCCTACTTTTGTGATAATAAGTATAACCATAAACCTCTTTTTTCCACTTTTAATCTCTACAACTGCCTCCTTAATAAAGACAAATTGAAAACTCAAATTATTAATCCAAAGAGTTGTTCTCATTTCTTCACCCCTCCCCCACAAAAAACATATAACAAAGGTTTCAACTGTAGAAATAACACATTAAGATGCCCTGAAGAAAGAAATCAAATAGACTGAGTGAAAATGAGACGGATTTAATAAAGAGAATACAACTCCACGGATTTAATAAAGACACTACAGCTACCATCCACAAATTTGATTCTTTCAACAAGACAAGCCACCTCTTACTGCATTCCACTGCGTTTTCAAGTAGTGGAGCTTGTTTTTCCTTTATTTTAATGAACTGAAATGTTTAATACAAACAAGTCTCTTATGCAGTAAAAAGAAAACAAAAGTGTCTTGTGCTATTGTTCACACAACTTTCCTCACAATTGCAAAATGATCTTCCCTTTTTGGGATGATCGTGAATATCGTGGCCTGATGTTATAGATCTTACATACAAAAATTGATATTGAATTTATATTGACGAGACTTGTCTTGCGAAATAGGAAGAAAAAAAATCAAATGAATACCATCTTACACCAAACTACCAACTTGTATTATAAAGGATCTCAAGTAATATGATGATGACGATAACAACACCAATATTTATAATAGAAGTTACAGATATGAACCATCAGATGTGATCATGTTTTTTTTTCTTTCTTTCAATCAAACCTTGTTGTAGAGGAGCTACCCCAGATTAATCCTGCTTGACATCTACACTTCCAGGTTTAGTAGGTTCTGTAGGAGATGGTCCAACACTTGCCCCATCCTGCTATAACATTGAGATTTGTACTTAAGTTAAATTAATGTTAACATTCGTGAAATCTTTACACATGAAATCATCAATACAATTGCTTGCAAGCAGGTACATTCACCAACACAAATATTATTCACCACATGCATGATGCAAACGGTCAAAACAATTCAGCAAAACTCAACAAAGACAGCCAAAGGATCAATATCTGGTCGTTTGAAGAATCACTCCTTTATACAGAATCCATCTTTAAGAAGGATAAAATAAAAGACCACAAACAGATTTCTTCTCAATTATGAACGTATGTGACTATCAGTAACACAAACCCTTGACAGTCAAACGAAATATCATAATCCACAACAAGCATTTGGAAAATGCTAGAATTATTCCTCAGGTGTCCAACCCCCTAATAATCAAGTATGAGGTAACAAATCAACAAGATACAAAATTGGGGGATAGTTTCTGCTTCTAATGCAAATTTTTCCTTATTAATTTCACCAATTATAGTCTATTGGCCAATAAAACTTACGGAGCATTTCCAATTATAATGCAACAACTAAGCTTTATCCTATTAGGTGGGGTTGCCTACATCGATCAAACAATGTCATAATGTTCCATTGCAAATCATATCTATACTTTTATAGCCAAACAATTGACCTCTGAATCTTACTTAACAATTTCTTATAACTTTTATGGTCTTCCTCGGCCTCTAGTGATTGAATAGTCCTCTATCTCCTTACTAAAGAACTATATAACATCGACATTTCAAATTGAAGAAGGTATGTGATAGGAACTGATATCAAAATATAAACTAATAGTAAGATTACAATATAATCCCAAGAAATTCGAGAGTCTTGGTTCTCTCCCCTCCAAGAATTCGAGAGCTTGGTCTCTCCCTACCTATCCTTTATCCCAATCCCTGAATGCCTTTCTTTTCCTCTGCATCTTATTTATAATACTAACTCTCTCCTATAGCAGTTACATAGAAGTTTAGTAGACAACAATTACTGCACATAAGTAACAGTTACTAATTTTAAATAAACAGTCTACTAATATTCTGTAACTTCTGCCCATAGGAGTCCTATTGCTATCAGTATGTTGGAGTGTCCAAACATGTGTGTTTACATTAAATCACTTTTACTTTCTTGAATTATTATCGGTGTCAATGTATTGGTGTCGAGTCATGTTTGGTGGTTGTATCTATGACAGTGCTTCATGCCTATAGAATAGAGTCTACAAACATACCCAACCTACTTGAATCGAAATTTAACCGTTGTTTCTACAATAGTCGCTACCCCTACTCTATCTGATAGTATCAGTTATAATAAAGCACAAAAACTTAAAGCTCAATGTTGAAATTCTTTGAATCTGAGCCACCATTTACACTTGGACTAGTCCAAAAAGGTAAAGGCATCAACACTTCTTACAGATCGCATCACCACCACCACCACCAACAACAACAACAACAACCAAGCCTTATCCCATTACGCGGGGTCGGCTATATGGATCAAATTACGCCATAATGTTCTTTCCTAATTGTTTCTCTTATAGTGTTTCTAGATCTTCCTCTACCTCCTCTAATTTGCCTCTCCTCCATCTGATCTACTCTTTGTACTACAACATCTATCGGTCGTCTCTCTACATGCCCAAAAATATTATGTCTCGAGTAAAAATCTTTAGAAATAGATATTGAAAGGATTAGTACTTCGATATGTTCGTTCCGGCTCGACACTCACGAAAACCGTTCACTATCTCTAGCAACAATGACATCATATCTTCTAATATTTAAGTTAATGCTATTGAGTATTGACATAAAATCTCATACATAAGCACTTCAGTACTCAGTTCAGGCAAGCAATAGTTCATCTAATGAACTTTAACATTCTTTAACTTAATGAAAGAAAGCGTCAAATCAAAATTTAAAATTAGAGATTGACTCACTTACTTTATTAATAGTATTATTTGAAGGCTTGATTGGACATGCTGGAGGAGCTCTTTCTGGTTTTCTATACTCCCACCCAAAAGCCGCATAGATTTTCCCCTGAAAACACAAAAATTAAAATTAAGATTACTAATGCATAATTAAGTAAAATAAAAATAATGATTAGTGGTGTTGTGTAATATACCATTAGAAAATCGAAGAGTAGAGGTAGGAAATTGACGAGTGGGACGAGAAAGAGAGGCACCAAACAAACCAAGCAAACCTGTAACAACAAATTCAATTTCGTTTATTCATCAAAATTAATCTTCGAAAATAGAATAATATAAAATCATAGATCAAAGGAATTATTACTATACTACCATGTTATGATGAATAATCGATGAAGAAGGTTGATTCTTTTGCGTCGAGTGAATCAATGATGTTGTTGTAATTTTGAATCAAAACGCAGGGTTTTTATGTCGTTTTGAGTTTGGCCAATGTATACAAGAAAGAAAGGAAAAAAAATAAAAGATCCGACCTACCGGATTCGAACCAGTGACCTAAGGATGTCTGTTAACCAACTACAGTCCTCCGCTCTACCAACTGAGCTAAGGTCGGTTGTTGACTAATCTCTCATACATACGTTGATAATTATAACAAAGGATTTCTTTCACACCATTTTTTACACATGCACAATTCAATTTTAGATTAAATGAATTTAAAATGTAAGGTAAATATTGAGAAAAGAATAAAATATTGTTTTTATTTATTTTGGGGATAACTATATTATGTCAGCCACTAAAGTGTAATAAGGTGATCTGTTGAGGTTGCTTCTTTTTGCTATTGTGTTGCAACCTGTTATTCATAATATTGGAGACGATTACGAGTTTCTTCTTCATGTTTGATATCTTAATGATGAGACTGTAATATGGATTTAGATGAGGTGGTTAAAACACTTGACATCATTTACGAGATGGGCCTAAGATTAGGTCTTGAATTGAATATTCGTAAAAGTGAGATCTTTTGACTTTCGTGTGATAATAATAAACATCATGTGGTGTTGTTCCCTTCAGACATTGGGAGGCCAGTGTTAGGGTTGAAATTGTTCGAAGGGTTTGTTAGTCAAGATATACGTTTTATTGAGGAGTTGTCCATGAAGAGAGCCGCTAGGTTTGTTGAGTTAATGCATCTTTTTTCATAGTTAAGAGATCCATCAAGTATGCTTCTTCTACTTTGATCATCATGAGTATTACTAAACTATTTTTTGGACAAGAGGACGAACCAACCGATTCATACTAAAGAGGCTATACTCTTTTGTTTGATAAAGAGTTACGAGGGACGATTGAAGTTATTGTGGTTGGTGGAGGTTCTTTCCGGGGACCTTTAATGGAAGGTGACTACTTTACCTATTAAGGTTTGAGAGTTCGATTTGTATTCGAAAGTAGACATACTTATGGTTCAATTGGGTTCCACTAGATGCAAAATTGAGTAAGTTGTGTTTGCACGCACGTGTGTGTATGCACGCGTGTGTGAAAGATACAACATCAAGCATGATATTTATTTGATTTTATGTTGATGACCCATTAGTATCAAGTTGTAATGTTGCAAGCATTCAAAAGTTCAAACAACTTATGATGTATGAATTTGAGATGACAAATTTGGGAGCATTGTATTATTTGTTTTTGCTTGGAATGAAATTTCATAACGCTCTAAAGGGAATTTTTTTTACACCAGAGAAAGTATGAAAGTGAAGTCATAAAGAAGTTCAATATGAAGGAATGCAACCCTATAACTACCTCAATTGAAGTAAATCTTAATCTTGAGAAAGGGATTTAAGAAAAAAATGTGGATTCAAATTTGTTCAAGTAATTTTTTTGGTTCACTTAGCTTCATTTACAATAGCATGTCAAATTTATGCTCTGTAGTGGGACTAACAAGCATATTTTTGGATGATCCTAGAAGATCTAACATGATCGCATCAAGAAGAATACTAAGATACTTGAAAAGCACACTAAGGAATGCAATTATGTTTCCAAAAGCTATAGAACAAGCCTATACAATGCTTATTCGCTACTCTAATGTTGACTGTTGTGAAAACAAAGTGAATAGAAGAACAACTATTGGATATTTCTTTAAGTTGTTTGACGCACCAATCTCTTTGTTCTCGAAGAAAAAACTTGTGGCAGTTTTGTCATCGTATGAGTCTGAGTACGCGAAAGAATCACATGCTGCTTGCAAAACAATTTTTCTTAAATCACTGCTTAAAGAGTTGAAGTCGAAGTGAAGAAATCAATCAAACTACTAATTGATAACAAGTCTGCAATAACCTAACAAAGAATCTTGTGCTACATGGCAGGAGCAACACTGAAACAAATAGGCATATTTTTTCTCTCTAAAGAAGCAAGTGAACAATGGGAGGCTTGAAGTGAAGCATTTCCCAATTGAGTCACAAATTGAAAATGTCTTGACTAAAGGAGTGAAAGTTGATAGCTTTTTGTTTTGTGAAGAAAAAGATAATAAAATAAAGTTAATTGTTTTTTTTATTTCATAATATTTTTAGTGTTTTAAAATAAATGCTAATTAATAAAAAGCATTAATTTTTATTATTTCAAAAAAAAATAATTTTTTTTTAAAAAATAGCCAAAATTGCCACATGTATAAAAATATATTAAAAATGAAAACTAATTACATACTCAGAGTGTCACATAATCAAGAAACACTAACTCAGCGCGCCACATAAGCTTAAATGTACAATCATATGGCAACATGGTTCAAAACCAAAGAATCTTCATGTTGCAAAGTTGGAATCTAATTTATTATATATGGTAAACCAGAAGTCGCTAATATTAAAGGGGTGTAAACATATATTAACCATTTAATTTAAGTTCTTTATTCAGTTATTTTTCGAATCCTATTTAATTTTACTCTTGCGTAAGATTTGTCTTCTCTGAATCGAATTACCCTAAGATAACGGTACTTAGGAAGGTGATATGCATAATATTGGTGCAAATCTACCCTAATCAGGAAGTACCTAATAAAGGATCACGTGATTAGGGAAACAAAATGACTTCATGACTTAAATCATCAAAGTAACTTTATTCTTCTTACATCATTTGTAAGGTAGGTGAGATATGGCTGCTCTAATTTCCTAAACCCGAGAGGGAGAATATATCGACGTCCTTCTAAGATTCATTGAGAATTTAGGAACCCTAATTTCCGTTGTTTATTCAAATGCCTCTGAGAAAGTAAGAACATGCACGTACCTTTACACGTGTAAGTGTATCTCCCTATAGGATTGACGACCCTAAACACTGAACCGTGTAGTAAATCCGTTAGAAGGTTGCAATAGACAATTGGACGGAAATGAACCTAACCATCTGAGTGAGTAAGACCTTACACGTACAAACTCTTGTGATCAGTAAGTGCAACTTGACAGTTGGGAGGTAGTAGAACCCCACAAACTCATTACTTAGATAGAAGACGTAAGAAACTGAATAATGCCTGACCATTAATCAATTCCAACAAGTGGGTAGAGGGGATTAGAAAATTTTTGACCGCCACTAACATTCTGCAATGAAAAATAGGTTAACTCCTAAACTCTTGCTCTGCTGCAAACATACTAAATTGCAAAAACCCCTCTTTACCTTTTATTTTATTTTACTGGTTTATTTATTGTTTCCCAAATAAGTAACGTGAATCGCCTAGTTGAAACGACAATTCATGTGGACACTGATATTCTACTTACACTTTATTACTTGGTAAATGATTTGGTACACTTTCCTAAATTCGACCATCGCTCATGCGTATAAATCAAAAACATTTTTTCCTGTTAGTTGACACGCTAGACTTCTTAGGCACTCGATTGAATGAAAAAAGCAGAAGTATACACTAAACAACTTTTTGCTATGACATGTCACAGTTCAATTTTATGGTTTATATTATTATACAGTATTAAACTGTATGAAGGAGTCAAAGGCTAACAAAACAATCTCCCATATACAAGAGACATACAACTATATCTATATTTTATTATTAAATAGTTCAAGAGAATTTCAACCATTTAAACACCTAAAGCAAGAAAGCACATGTTAGTGTATTTTTTCTCTCCACACTTTGTCATCTCACACCATGAAATATTTCATAACTGAGGGCAATAAACATGAGAACAACATGTTAGTTCTCTCTCATCTTAATTTGTTCAAATATTTTTTCTACCGTTTAGTTTTTGTCTATTAATGTAACATGATAATGATTTGTTACTTGCAAGAACATAAACTTGAGGGAGAAAGATGCAAATGGAGATCATGACCCAACTACCTTATCTAACGAGATCACTCTGCAAGTTGTGATGAACATGGCAATAAAGTTATTTCTCTCATCATTAAATATTTATGTACATGCATATTAGATTTATGTTCATATCAAGACAACTACAGGACATTGGTACCTTATGATTGGTCATCTTGAAGAGGGGACTATTTATCACTTAGGTTCTAATTACCCTGTTGTAGCTAGTAAATGGAGGAAACTACGGATTATTGATTGGTAATAATAAATATGTATATCATGTTAAGATAATACTAGTGCATTGATAGGCCACTTTGATCAACCGTCTTGTGATTGATCCAAACTATAGTCTACAGTTTGAGGTTCAGTTTGCTTGGGTTGTGTAGACAACCCACTTCCATGATCCCTATCTACCAACCTCTTTGCTGAGATTTAAATGGAGTTGCATGTTGTCTTTATGGTACTCAGCTCATTAGAGGTGACCTACATTATCACAAGAATATTTTATTAAACTATGACAAATTCATGAATCTGGATTTAAACTACATAATACATTGAACACAAATCTTATGTTTTCCATAATCTTATTGACCAATTCTTTCATACTTTGTAACTCACTCATCACCATTTTCAGAGTGATCTTATTAGACAAGGTGGTTGCGGCATGTTCACCATTTGCATTATTCTCCCTCAAGTTCATGTTCCTACAAATAACAAAACATTATCATACCACATTAATAGTCAAAAACTAAACAGTAGAACAAATATTTGAACAAATTAAGATGAATGAGAACTAACATGTTGATCTCATGTTCATTGTCCTTAGTCATGAAATACTCCATGGTATGAGATGACAAAATGTGGAAAAAAAAATACACTAACAGGTGCTTTCTTTCTTTAGGTGTTTAAATGGTTGAAATACTCTTGAATTGTGTAATCATAAAATATTGATATAGTTGTATGTCTCTTGGTGGGAGATTGAGTGGTTACTTTTTGACTCCTTCCTACAATTTAATAGTGTATAATAATATAAACCATAAAGTTGAATTGTGACATGTCGTAACAAAAAGTTGTTTACTATATGCTTATGACTTTTCCACCCAATCGAGTGCATAAGAAGCCTAGCGTGTCATATATCGGGAAAGAAGGTTTTGATTTATGCGCGTGAGTATTGAAATTGTTATAGTATACCAATTTAAAATTTTAATTAATGTTGTTCTCCAAAGAAATTTTTTGAATTGAATTTCAAATTGTACCTTACCTCTAGATGTGAGTTGATTTTTGGTAGTTTAATTTAATTGTACATAATTTTGTTGATAAACCATGTATGAAACTACAAAGACTCAAATATCAACATATCAAAAAATCTTATATAAAAATGAACCATTAAAAAAAAACTTAGATTATTGAATTCACATTAGATCTATAAAGTTCAACCTTTCGATGTAAAGCCAAATTTTCCAACTCTAGTTTAAAGATACAATTCACGAGAGTCTGTAGCTGATTTTCTGACAGGAGAACATTGTATTGGTTATAATAATAAAAATTCCGACAAATTAACGTTAGTAATATACCCGACAACATTATCACGCGCTTTTTCTTATGTGAATGCAAACATTTTAATACAACTGAATTAAGACGTAAGTTAGTTGGTACATATTGAATTAAGACGTATGTTCTTCGGTCAGTCTCTTAATATTACCTTCAATGTTTCTACCATCTAAAGTTGGAATAAACTTTCATAATTAGTAACATAATAATTCTATGAATAAGAATTAAATCATGGCTTAAATATGTAAATCGTCCATGTAAGTTCGCGTGTTTTTGGTTTTCGTCCTCGTATCCTTTTTTGTTCTAAAATAACCCCTGTAAGTTATAAATGTTTTGGGTTTGGTCTATGCCGTCATCATATGTTACAAAAAGTCTATATGACAAACAAAGGATGACGTGACGACGTGTGATGTGGCAGACGACGCTGATATGTTGTTCCATTTGCTGAGTCACAAAGTTAGAGGGACCAAAATCATAAAATGAAATTCCTAGAGGGACCAAAACCAAAAATTCATAGAAAACTTCATCTTCTTCCTTCCTTTCCTCTTCTTCATGATCTCCAACATATCCTCATCAAACTTCATAGAAAACCTAGAAAATCCAAAAACTCATCAATATACATTAACATCATCATCAACATCACTACACTAGAAATTTATAAAAAAAATCTTTGAAATCCCCATTTAACTTAACTAAAAGTGGAGAAAAAAAATCAAACTGAATTCTCATTTCAAGGACCACAAGAACAACTTATAACCCTAATTAATTTACAATTTTATTCTTTTATCGATAAACAATAACCAAAGTACAGAAAACAAAACAGAGTGTAATAGTGTTTCAATTTTGATGTTCTATTTACTTAACTCAAAACTCCACATTCGACAGTGACTAGTTCCAATTTTCAAACCTCTCTTTTTACAACCTCTTAAACACACAACACAAAAGCGTAACCGAAACGCCAATCATTATCCACCACCATTTCTCACCAACAACAACAACCTATGTAAGAACAACAACAAGAAGAAACCGCTTGGAACCGACAAAGAAGAAGCCTACGAAGCTGACGTGAACTCTAGAGTATGGTTTTCAGCGTTTTCATCGAAGAAACTACGGTTATTCAATGGACTAGGTTTTCTAATGAGTATAGCATTTTTGGCTCCTGAAAACTTTTAACGAGATCTTCAATGTAGTGCAATTTTTGGTTATTCGTTGTTAATGCTTCTTATGTGGGCTACTGTTATGGGGCTTTTGATTCAACTAGGTGAAGTTAGGTGTTGGATTAAAGAGGTCTTCTTGAATGATTTTATGTATGATTACTCTTTGAATGATTTCGATGATGGGATTAGGTGTTGTTGTTGATGGTGGTGTAGTGATTATTTATGACAATGATGTTGTTTTTGGAATTTTTTTCTGGATTTTTTTATGAATGTTGATGAAGGTAGTTTTAAAGATGATGAAGAAGAAAAAGATGAATTTTCTGAATATATTTTTTTTTATGGATTTGTTGTCTTCTTGTTTTTTGGTTTTGGTCCCTATGCAAATTTTGTTTTTTGGTTTGGGTCTCTCTAACTTTCTGACTCAGCATTAGGAACGACACTTAAGCTTCATTTACCACGTCGCCATGTCATCATTTGTTTGCCACATATGCGTTTTTGTAACAGATCATGACGACAGGGACCAAAAGCAAAACGTTTATAACTTACAAAGGTTGTTTTAGAACAAAAAAAAGATACAAGGATGAAAATAAAAAACACGCGAACTTACAGGGACGATTTACATATTTAAACCTTAAATTATTAAAAACTTATTTTACTCACCTATTGACGAACAAGAGATTGTGTTGTATATTAATTTTGAAGATAATTTTCTTTGTTGTGTATTTTATTTCAAGTTAACTGTGTATAATTATTATTGTTTAACTCAATTTTTAATTATTAATAATTATCATGTTAATTAAATATATTAATGTACGATGTAGGATAAACTATGAATGTTATTTCGTTGAAAATTAAACTTAATACATTAAGTTAGATAAACAAACATAAAAACATCTAACAATAAGGATTCATAATAATCTACTCAGAGGTAACATACAAAAAAAGTGGTTCTAATTCAAACTCTTGTTTTGCAAACATGTCTTGTACATACATGTTAGTCTCGAGTAGTTTATATTCAAATTTGTAATGAAAAAGTATATCAAATACCAATGAGAAAAAAAAACTCCTCGTAATAAATATGAGTCACTTTTCAATTAGGATCGTGAGCTAAGTAAAAAAATGGTTGATTTGATTTTTCAACTCTTCTAACGTCTTGGTTGGAGATAATTTCAAAGGGTCTTTTTATATGACAAAATTGAACATTGGTGTTTAATAGTGGAGGAGAAGGAGAAGACATGATAATGAAGAAAATGAAAGTAGAGAGAATGTTATAAGAAATATGTATTAGAATTGTGTTTTGTGGTGAAAGTATGAAAAATATATTTACAGAGAGGTAAAAAAAAATATTTACCCTAATTCTACCTACCGTATTAATAAAAATTCAAATATGTATGTATGTGTGTGTATGTATGTATTCAACGAACTATTTCAAACATATTTGTTAATCAATCATGTAGCACGTCAGTTTCAATTCTTAATTAAAACTCCAAGATTGTATAGGTGGCATTTTAGTTAATATAGGTAATAATGGTTTTCACTATCAAAACTCTATAAGCAGTCCAAACTTTTGTAAAAAGTATATAGAACAGTGAACTTTGATAGAGACAAACCTCCACTGATAGAGACTAACCATGTACAACAACTCCCGTTTTTTGTTTGATCTGTGCTTCTCCACTGATGGTCTCACACCTACAATTTAACTTGCATTTACAGCACTTGTAAAACAACCTATTAGGATTATCACCAGTCAT
>Ga0315914_1003628_pt1 | contig 23393 bp, 17 predicted proteins | sample MpolenodulesMG_FD_203920 | JGI IMG/M metagenome (GOLD analysis project Ga0315914, IMG submission 203920) | Medicago polymorpha root nodule microbial communities from Los Angeles, California, United States - elongated nodules | ecosystem: Host-associated > Plants > Roots > Nodule | place: USA...
CCCCCTGAAATTGCACAACGTTAATCAATTTACCCCTTCCGTCAAATTCTTATGTTAGTCAATATGACGTTTTGCAAATGCCCCCCGAACATAAAAATTTATATATTTTTTTCTTATACTTGACTCAAAAGATATTAAAGGCAAACAAGGAAGCTTGAAAAATGCATTTAAGATTCAAGGAAGAGCTTAAAGAGTTACTTGGTGAAGGATACTATGGTAAAGGAGGATTACCAAAAGTGTTTAATGAACAGAAATACATTGGTGGAGTTGAGGAAATTCAGAAACTTCATGATGACAAGAAGCTTGAGAAATTGTTTGATTGTTGTGAAAGGATTGATGACATTGAAGTAGGTGATGGTGGATGTGAGGCTTGTGGTGATATAAAGTTTGTTCCTTGTGAAACATGTTATGGAAGTTGTAAAATCTACTATGAAGGTGATTATGAAGAAGATGATAATTGGGAGGTTTGTGGGTGAGTGTGGATTTCAAAGGTGATCTCGTTGCAATGAAAATGACCTAATAAGATGTTCCATGTGTTGTTTCTAGTTCCTTATTTCATTTTGACATTTAACAATGAAAATGGCATAAGTTAATTGTTAATTGTTTGCCTTTAATATCTTTTGAGTCAAGGATAAGAAAAATATATATAAATTTTCAAGTTCGGGGCCATTTTGCACATAAATGGAAAACTTCATGGGGTATTTGCAAAACATCATATTGACTAACAGAAGAATTTGACGGAAGGGATAAATTGATTAACGTTGTACAATTTCATGGGCCAATTGAAGTTTAGTTAATTTCAAATGAATAATTGATGAAACTTACAATTTGAGAGAGGGTAATTGCATATTTACTCGTTTTTTAATCAACTTGATTTGATCAGCTCTTTTAAGCAAGTTACCTAAGATTGTCATCATTCTCTCACGAGTTTAAGCTTGTAATGTTTTAGCGTACATCTTATTATTTTTCCTAACAATTTTACCCTTACTATCTTGAATATTAAAAAAAAAAATCAATTATAAATATCTTTTAATGTTATTTTATATTTATTAGCTAATTCTATCGTATGTTTTACCTAACCCTAAACTTTGATTTATTAGTTAAATTATCTGCTACACATTATCTTATTATGACTATAAAGACACGTCTTCTAACAATCATATTTTCACAAGCTTATTACTTATTTTTACAAACTTATAGGCTTTTTTAAAAACTTAATTCAAGTAGTAGGTGGAAAAATAACTTACCAATTCTCTCCATTCCGCTCCAAACTTGGAGAAAAAAAAAAGCCTTAATAACTTTTTTTGCGAGTTTGGAGGAGAAGGGAGATAATGGTTTGAAAAAAAGGAAGGACTAGGTTGAATAGAAGACATTGGGAGGAAGGGCTTTGGGAGGCTTATTTTTTTTCATAATATAAAACCCTCCTTATTTGGGGAACTAAAAAGTTGTATTGGATGAGGGTTTTGGTGGGTTTATATGAATTCTTCAAATTTAATAAATGTTGTTATAATATTCTTAAAATTTAAAATATATTAACCATAAACATAATTTATCACTATCTAAAAAAATAATCTTTCAAAAAAGTGAAAGATTTCTCAATTTTCCCCTGTATTTTTGTCCCCCAAAATCTATTCTTCCCCTTCCCTCCCCTCCCCTTCAAACTCACAAACAATACCTAAAGTATACTACTCTCAAAGTCTCGTATTTGATTATTTTCAATGAAAATTTTGATAGACTTCAATTTTTTTCAATGAATATTTCGTTAAACTATTTTGGCTTCTAAATTTTTTATCAATTATCCGTTCTAAACTTACTTATCAATTTTTTATCCAACATAGTCATATACTATGAGCTTCTTTTTTTTATACTAGTAATTAATTAGTCGTTTGACGTCCCGTGAACTGAACATAGTTTATGTGATAGGATAATACATTATTATATATAGGGGTTGAGGTTCGAACTCGGACACCCAAAAATAATAGCCGTTTGACTAAAGTCAAAATTAGAAAAATAGTTGTAATTTGTAAGCCACAGTCACTATGACACAAAAACCATTTGAATTCAAAACACAGAAAGAAAAAACAGAGAAAATCGAAAGCCCGAAAATGCAGCAAAACAAAAACACAATCCCAATCTCACTACACAACATACATGTGAAGCTACTAGCCTTCGATCTTCTAACCCTAACCCCACCAATCTCCCCAAACCACTCCTTCACCCGCAACACCATCCCCATAACACGCGCCGAAACCGTAGGAACCATAACCCTCCGCGATCACAAACCCTTCAAATTCCTCCGTTTCGCTATCGACGACGGAACCGGCTGCATCCCTTGCATTCTCTGGCTCAATCATATGACTTCTCCTCACTTAGCTCGTCGGCGTAGTCCGCAGGATCTTTGTCTTCTTGCTGATGCTGCTGCGAGGTCGTTGGAAGTTGTGAAGGTTGGGAATGTTGCTAGGGTTAGAGGGAGGGTTACGGAGTATAAAGGAGGGGTGCAGATAACTGTTACGGATGTTGTTGGTGAGAGAGATCCGAATGTTGAGGTTTTGCATTGGGTTGAGTGTGTTCATTTGGCTAGGAATTGTTATAATCTTGTTAATGTTTCTTCTTCTGGTTCAGTAGTACCTAAATTGAATTAGAATTACAAGAGTTGTTGATTTTTGGTTTTGTTATATTAGAGCAATGTTGTTATGGTTTTGGTAGTAATTGTTTGTGTTTAGTGATGAGTCAAGATTTTTGAGAGGAAAGTGACAATATTTCATTTTCCATGTAAAATTATTTATTATTTTATCTGAGGGGTAAAAATGTCTTCATGATCAAAAAAATTATTTTATCTCTTATTTGGTTATTTATTTATTTATTCAATACAAAAGCATCTACCTCAAAAAAAAAAAAAATCTGATTCAAAGATAGAATTCCGATAAAATTATATGAAGTTAAAGTGTTTGATGTCCACTTAAAAAATCCATCCAAATTATTGTGGTTAAATTAAATTTGGTCTAGTAAATAATAGTGATAGTGAAAAATAAGTTATTCATTGATATAGGAAGAAGCCTGTCAAATAGACATTTTCTTTCTATTATCTTTCGACTATTAATACGATAGATAAGAATCGCTACTACAAAAAATACTACATTCTTAGATCGTGAAATATCGATTGTCTTTACGTGAAAGTATGATACTCCATATACTCCACATTTAGAAGTCTAAGAGTTTTATCAAACTCTCTTGGTGAAGAAAAAAAATGTGAATAAAAGATACCGTTAAATTGAATTCAATCTACGAATCTAAGAAATAGGGAAATCATAATAAATATAACAACTCTTTGAAAAAACATGGTCACACTCACACCGTGCGATAAACTTGAAGTTATGAACTCACTTAGGTTGACCTTGGTGGTGTTGAATCCTTGAAGTTTGCTCTTTATCAAAGTTTCAGGTTCGGTGCCAAATTAGATGAGTTATTTTAACTTCTTCAAAATCACAACAATTTTGGCTTGGGACATCCAAACAAACTTAAAATTGTTTTACTTTTTCAATTAATCATTCTGTCTTTAAAAATATCACCATGATTAAACACAAATAGCTTCTTTCAAAACGAATTTATTCCAACATCGATTATCGTTGACATATAAAAATCGCAAAGGTAATAGACAACCAAAAATTTATAATCAAAATTTCTATACAGAAAATAACATTGTACAATAACCAAACTCGTATCTCACCATTTTCATACAACCAAATGCCCTAGTTGTGTTTTGTATAAAACATCTATTAAGTCAAAATAAATATTTGAATAAACAAAAAAACTGAAATTTCCTTTAAATTTTCATAAACAACCATAAATTTAAAACAAATTTGAGTTCTTAAACTTCGGCAATCAAATAGTAAAAGGCATAACAAATTGCCGGCGTGCGATCACCAAAGAACTCAACCTGTTTCTTCCATATCACTTATTTTATCTATGATGACCCTGTTCTCAAGCAAGGTTTTGGAAGCTCGACGACTTCAAAGGTCAGTGTAATTCACACACCCCTTTGGCATTTTACATGCTGCATAACATGGTGTGTGGCAAAAAAGGTATCTTCTGAACGCCAAAGATATTCGCCTCGTTAATCATTTGAGCTTAACCTGAAGAACTAGATGCACTTGCTTTTTGAAAATGGTCCTTAGCTCTTCATTAGCTTCTATTCCTATTCTCCTGTTAAACAAACATGAACAAACAAATGTTTACCACTTCCGCTTAATGATGCCAAAGCAACTCTTCATTTAAAGGTTGCAAGGAGGAGAAATGAATCCTAATCATACACCCCTTCATGGGAAAAGGATTAATTAGGGCATGAGAGGGGGAGGTAGACTCAAACAAGAAACTGAAGTAAATAAGAGGTCTATCCTAAAGATGGATTAAAAAACGAGAAAAAACCGCATGGAAACTTCAATCGACCAGAAGGTCATCAGTTCCATCTGAGTTCAAAGAAGAGACAGGATTAACCTGTCTGATCTTCATACTCAAAGTTTTGACATAAGGAAAATGGGCACAACCATATATATATAATAGAAAGAGATGTAGATATATATGGTTTTCCCATAGTCTATGCCTAAACTCAAATCACTACGCTCCAATAATGTAATATCTAAAATAGGTGAAATTGCGAGAACAACGAACTAAAATTTGTTAAACTACAAAAAGGAAAGCCAGAAGAAAGAAGTTACCCAATTTTTGAGCCACGCTTCCCCACAAGAATTTTGAGTTGGCCTAATTTGTTAGTGAGAAAATGCTGTTCAATCCTAAGAGAACCATCTCGCAACTCTTTCCAGTCAATCAATCTATGTTCAATATCGTATGGAATTTCCTGAATTGAGAAAATTGTTAGCCAATAAATAGTATTATCTAATCCTACAACAACATACTCGACACAAATTCTAGCTATCAATTAGAAGAACAAGTGAATTCAACAATTACCTGATGTACATGGTCCAACAACCTTTCACGCACAACTTCTAATGATATCATTTTCATAACTTCCTCAGTCATGGTAAATGGATCTTCTTCCCAGGGCCGTTCTACTGCCTATTGCATAACAAACCATTAAAATCCAGTGTTAAGTCTTGGAGTGTCCAAGATAACAGGACAAAACTATTAAAAAAAATCTAATTGTAAGAAAAACAAATTCATATGCATGGTAGAAGAAAAAATGAATTGTGATTCTATAATTGAAGGTGGGACAGTCTTGCTACACCCAGAAAAGAACATCGATGTTTCCTCGAAGTTACCAATACTATAATTTGTATACAACTAATATATAGCAGACATAGAAAGATGCATGCCTGCTCCATCAAGAACTGAGTCAAATCTTTTACGCCAGCCCCCTTCATTCCAGATATCATGAAACGCCTAAATAATACAATAGCCAATAGAAGCAAGTTTAAGAAGTAGAGTCAATCTACAAAAATATTAAAATCACACTCACACTGCAGACCAGTGTTTCCCTTAATCTTCATACAACGTTAAAAAGACCTTACCTTTCAAATCCAGGAAGATCTTCGAATTCTTCAGCAACCTTTGTTAAGTCTTTCTTTTTCTCTACTAAATCAATCTTATTCATACATAAAACTCGCTTTTGATTTGGAATGGACCGTTCTCCCATGCGCTTGATCAGTTTTACAACTCTTGAATCAGGCCTATATTGATGGTTAAAAAACGGGATGGGATCACTAATAATGAAAAGAACAATAAATATGTATAACATTAAAAGAACGGAAGAATGTATAACACTTGTCTGAGGTTTTTGAGATACTAACACGTGTTGTATAAGGATCAAACAGGCGTCAGTGTACGCAACATGTCGAACATATGGACACACCTAAACCTATGAGTGTTAGTGCTTCATACTGCTTGTGTACCAATGACCCATCGGCACCCTAATACATCACACTAGTGATTATTATAGGACGGAACAAAGAAAATCACTGTTCAAATTCAAAGAGTTGCTAAAAACCCTAAAAAGTAATGCCCAACTATAAGTTAAGCAGACAACAAGCTTTAATAAATCAATGACTGACTAGGATGAGGTGAAGACTTACAAAGAAGCAAGAAAATCCATACTCGGCATTCAAATCAAAATTTCTAAAGATTCAAGTATCTTATCTATTGCCATAAGTTAATCCGCACAACACATCTATAGCCATCTTTGCTTGGATAAATAATAGAGAAAAGTTGGGAAAGTTCTAGTAACAGATCTCTTGATAACCATTTTAAGTGGCAAATGAAGCCAATTAAGCAAAATCGCAGTCACTTTTATACGCTTTTTACCAGATTCAGGGTAAACAATTTTAACACAAGTTTCGTACTTGAAATTTTCAGAAAAGATTTAAAATATTAAAAAAAAAAAATTTAAACATAACAGTCAGAGTAGGTGGATTCTAAAGTGATGGCTCAATTAAGTTCCTCGCCAATGTATCACACTATATTTGACCATTCGATTAAATAAGACTATATGATCTCCTTATTTGTGACCATACCGGATCTAATCTCTTCTCTGCAACCAGTTCTTTCTCCCCGCCTAACACATCTCATTTCGCCACAGCACAACGACGTGCCGGAACTACGGATCCAGGCTTCGATTGTTCCACCGCCACAAACGAATATTCACTCCTCAGTTCACACAATAAACCCCACAAGTTCCAATCATTTTGCCTTCAGATCTAAATTATATCTTTCATTTTCTCTCGAATGAATAATGCTCTGGTAGTGTATGGGTAGAAGATATCAACTTCACGCTGATAAACAACAAACAACACGTATGGGACTAATACCCAAAAACTAAACCCAAAGAAAAGCCTAATTCCTACAACGGAATTCATTTGCTATTCTTAATTCCTATAAATACTCATTTTAAATCAAATTCCTACTTGAATTCATCATCAGAGTTACTGTCAAAATCCCTCTTGTCATTCCTCATTATTTTTTATTTCTTAAAATTCCCCTAAACTTGTTTTAATTTTATTTCAGTTTGTATTTTCTTTCCATTTTTTTGATTCAATGTGTAGCAAAATGAGATCTGGTAGGCGAGAGAAAGAACAGGCAAGAGATATTAGATCCAGTGTGGTCATGAATAAGGAGATCATATGGTCTTATTTAATCCAATGGTCAAATATAGTGGTACGTTGGTGAGGGACTTAATAGAGCTCTCACCCTAGAATCCACTGTCAGAGTATTTCCTCAAGTTAAACAGTAACACTTTACCGGGTAATATGTCTATGGACATCAAAAATGACTATGAGGACTTCATAGAGATTGACTGAACTCCAAGCACTTTCAACACGAGCCTTGGCATCCTTGTATGGGAATCCGCTGCAATTTAGCACGAGCCCTGGTGTATCAAAAAAACACTGCATAGAGAAAAAATGATGAGAGCAAATATGTGACCATGTAAACTGTGTTGTCAAATTAAAAACCCATCATAAAACAACATAATGAAACAGAAAGATCATGGCTAAAGTAGCGAATCTCCAAAGGTTTTAGTAAATATAGTCAACAAACCAAACAGATATGACAGAAGGAAAGAACTACACGGGAGCAGGGCATGTTGAGAAAAAATGAAGCAGTGATATTAATTTGGTAGAGCAGCAATACCGGATTTTAAAAGAATGCCTAGCAATTAGCATAAAGGTTTATGTGATCTCTTCATTCATAAGCTATATAATTATTCAAGAAAAAAGCAGCAGTGGCTTTATTTATTATACGCTGGAACTTCTTGGAACACCTTTTCTTCCCAATAATTTGCTCATCGTCAAAGTCAAAACTCATTCAAAACCAAATTAAGCATAGAAAAACAAAATATGAGCTTTTCCTAATTGATTTATTTACTTGCTTCTAGAAAAATTGTAATTGTATTTTGCAATTGGCAAAATTATTTATTTATTTACTTGCTTCTTGAAAAATTGTAATTGTATTTTATTTTAAAGTGACCCTACCAGTTCTATAGCACAAATATATTTTCACATTTGCTATATGATCTTTGTTTCCCTTTACAGAATGAAATCTATGCAAAAGCACAAAAAACATGTTTCATTGGAATCAATCATGCATATATCGACGGTTCGTGACCTTCACTGATACTATTGAATACTTTAGCAGTCAAACATAATTGATATACTCCCTCCGGTCCTTTATATAAGAAAAGAAACCAAAAATCATCAAAACCAAGACAATTATTAGTTGTTGCAATTTTTTGAATGTTTTTACAGATATGCCCTCATAAAAATTTGTGAAGGTATTAAATATACCCACTAATGTTGAAAAGACCAACATTAAATAAGGGCTAAAAAAGTCTTTCAAACAATAAATGTACCTTAAAAATTGTGACTTTTTCTTATAAATAGAACCAAATTTTTTTTTGAAAATTTTCTTATAAATAGGACCGGAGGGAGTAGTTCAATCATACTTTCAATGAAATCCATGCAATGAAATAGATGTATGCCCATATTCTGACTAAGATGCAAAACTCTTATACTCCGCATCAAAGAATACCAATTTATTGCATCTACTACTTTCTAAAGCATAATAGCATAAGCCTCTATGGTAACCTCAGCATTCCCTTTTACACATGACGAAATAAAATATACAGCCAAGTTACTTACAATTTGGGTGTCTCCTTTAGTCAACACTCCAACAACTTCATGAGTTGTGGTGTTTGTCTTACGTGAAACAGCCGCCACCTTTGTTCCAACCTATGATGATAAATCAGAAATAACATAAATCATATTTGAAAATTTTATGAAACAGTTGTGTTTAATTATTTCATTTACTCAAATATTATCTGTATCACCGTGTTTATAGCCATGTTTGGATAAACAGCTTATTTATATCTTATAGCACAAGCGCTTATCACCGTGTTTAAATATATATATAAGCTACTTCTATAGCAAAAGATAAACAGCTTATGGCACAAACTCTTATATATAAGCTATTTCTATGGCAATGATAAAATAAAGTTAATTGTTTCCATGTAAGCTAAAAGCTATTTTCATAAGCTATGCAGAAAAACTTATGAAAATAAGCTGAAAACAACTTATGAACAATGTTATAAACTATTTTCATAAGCTCTCCCAAACAGTCTCACATAACATATGCTAGTAGAAAAATTCAAACACGCCCTAGTCAATATCGTGTTCCAAGCTCATGTTTTCCGGTCTAGTCTTTACACTCATCTGAGCTACAACATAACATAACATCATGATTGATATGAAAGAAACAAACAAAAAAACCTCACCATATAATTAGTGAGAGAAGATTTTCCGGCATTGGGAGCACCAATAATCCCAACAGACAAAGACTTCTGATCCTCCTCGTTCACAACACTCACATCTTCATCTTCTTCTTCCTCCTCCTCCTCCGGTTTACTCAAGGCAGCTTCCAACAAAGCCTTCTCAAGCGCCTTTGTTTTCCTCCCTTCCTCTTCCTCCTTAAACTTCAGTCTCCCCTTCGGCTCATCGCCGAACACAAGTTTATCCGTCCGGTCTCTGTACTTCTTATTCCACGTCGCCTTCGGCTTTTTGTCGTTGTTGTTGTTGAGAATTGGGAGTTCGTAGTGAGAACTATCGAAGGTTGCATCTGAATGTTCGGGTTGAGGATCGGGTTCCGGTGTGAGGGGTTCCGCGGAGAAGAAAGCGCGGAACACGGTGGTGGTGATTTTTGGTGAAGAAGTTGAATAGAGAGTGTGTTTAAAGATTCTTAAGGATTTCATTGTTTTCATTTCTGAAGTAAGGGTGGCAGCGGATGAAAATCTGATTCTGAGATTGTTTTGAAATGGGTAGGTATGGGTGATTTTGAGTTTGGGAAGATTGATGAAAATGTGAGATAAATGATGATATAGTTTGTTCATATTTGAAATTTGGATCGATGCATATTATAGTGTGTTGGTGTTGTTGTTGTTGATGGTATCTTCTTCTCTGAGTGATGAATTCGAAGAAGCTATAGTTTGTGCGGCTAATGAAGGGTTAAAACAGCAGACAGGTAGACAGCGAGTGCATTGAATTGGATACGCGTTTTCTGACCCCAAAAGCGAGTTTAGAGATTCAAAAGCAATTTCACCATTTTTTAAGATGTTTGGGTAACTGCAAAAGCGCTTCAATCAATCGTGATTCTAGCTCCAAACCCACGTTTCCTCAAAGCCATAAATTGGAGCTTCTGCGGCTGTTAAAATCAATTCTGCAAAAGCCCCAAATTTGTTTCCAGCTTTACCCTTTTTTTCTGCTGTGTTTTCTTCCGCGGTTTAGTTTTGTTTCACTGTTGCTTGATACAGTTCAGTTTCTGAAGGTTAGGGAAACAAGATCAATGTTGTTTCACAAAAGGGCATTCGATTTTTTTTCCTAGTAAGCCCATTCAATTATCTCACAGATGTTGTTTTCTTTTTTTTCTTTTCACACCCTTTGATTTTTATATTATATTAAAAAATATATATAATTAATTAAAAAAATTAAAAATTAACTCTTTTTTTTTAACATGAGTTATTTGAGTTTGTTTACCTTAATTAAAAGAATATTGTGAGTTATACCAAGGGGAAAAAAACTGTGATTGCTGAGATATAGAATTTTCAGCCTAATAACAAAAAATTTCAGTAAAACAACCAAAAAAAAACTCAACTAAAACCATCTAATGAGACATATTCTTTCTTTCCCTCTTCTCCATGGGGCCACTGTACTTTGCATTCTCTTCTCCATCAAAAAACAACAACTCATTTCATTTCTTTGAAAAGTACTACAAACTACAAAGCCAAGTGAATGCAAAACTTCTCACCATACTAAAATTAACAATATATGGTCATAGCACCATATAAACCAGGTAAAATTTGCCTATGCATCATAGACAACTTTCAAAAGTACCTTTATAACCATAAGCATGGGAGATGACCATTCACAAAAGTACCACGTGCTTTTACTGCATGTTAAACAACTCACTGTGTGGTAAAAGAATTAAACTTCAAAGTCATTAACTAAGGGCATAAACTCCTTTTCCTTTTTTACTTGCAAAATGTTATTGAGGCAGTAATAGGCTAATAGCAAATGATAGATGGCCTGAGCATGTATCATTCTGTTGATTTTTTTAGAAACTTTTACCATCTCAAACAAAATTGTGATAATAAACAACATGCTAATGAGAGATTCTATCTAGCATTATGATGTGCTTGTATACTGGTAATCTGGCTTATGTATTAAAGTATCAACAAACACATATCATTGGTAGCAAAGGTTGGCCTGATCCAGGCGGCTGGAGATAGCCTAGAAACTGAGCTGATGGCTGGGTTGGGCTGGTGATTGAGTCCGATAAAATTGATGTAGAGATGGTTGATTCAAATCTAACTGGTACTAAATCATCTTTGGCGGATAGTATTGATGTTGCAGATGCTAGGGTGGATATTGAATTTGATGAGGGTATGGAGGTAATTGACACAAGTATGGAGGAGGCTGCGAAAACTGCTGGTAGTAACGAGGTTGTGGATACTGATAAGGGTAAGGAGGTAACTTAAGCTGGTAAAGAAGAGGCGACATATGTTGTTGGTAGTAATGAAGTAGAAAGGAAGGCAGCATCCGCTGCTGGTAGTCAGATGGTGGCAGCATCAACAACCCCTGGCGGAGCACCTCATCCACCATCCTACGTACGTTATTCTTTATAATTGCCTCAAGCGCTTGTTGCACCGCTTCCTGCGCTAGTTGCTCATCTTCACTCCTCCAAACTCGCCGCATCTCTTCAATATCAAGTTGTTAAGATCGATCCGTACTGATGACAGCAGTAGAAGAAGACTCCTGCATAAATCCTGAACAATTCATTGTGAGATCTGGTGAAATCCTGAAGTTTAACATAGTAAATGGGATTAAAACATGATCTACCATAACCTTATTGGTGATAGTTTTTTTGCTGCAACTACTACAAAAAGATATTATGCATAAAATTTGGTCCTTCAGAACAAGGATCTATGTTCAATATAATCTGGCATCATGCTCTTTTAGTATTTCACTATACTTGTAGAATATTTACACCCACTTGACGGAAATAAAGATACAACAGATGCTCTTAAAGAATGAACACACATTTCTCAGATCACTATAATACAAAACAAATGAGGAAACAAGTAATTAAATAAGTAGCAGAAAATCATTGAAGACAAAATATGTCTACACTCTGCACCACTGAGACATAGAGCACAATTATAGGATTTTCACAACATGACCTTTAAAGAGATCTTCATAGTTAATATTTCAAGTATTGCATAGAGTCGGTGAGAACAGAAAGTTGAATTTCTCATATTTTAGAATCAACAAAATATCATATAGATTAGGAAAGGGAAGTAGCATAATAGCTTCACTATAACTCAAATACTTTATAAAAATAACTAACAATTAGGGTAGGGTGAAGACAATGAGAAAAAAATTAATTACTTGAAGCATGTCTTACTAGCAGCAGGTGGCACTTCCGAATTCGAAGCCTGAAAACAACAACCAAAATAGACGAAGGCATTCTAGGTGTTCCACCTATAATTGAAACAACCACTAATAACTAGGAGGCATTCACTATCGTTCCCTATTATGAAAAGTATTATAAATCTGAAATTCTTAATTCCTCTTATATAATGTCTTTACATCTTAAACTTCTCTTTATACAATGCCAGAGTTAAACACATATAGGCCTAGTAAGGTATTGTAATGTCCCTCCTCAATTTCCTCATCCTTTACTTGATGAAGAACAAGTGTCTCAACAGTCAAGTCTTCCCAATCAATACCATCAACTACCACTCCTCGTCTGTTCTTCCTTCCCTTAGTGCAAGGGTTATCTAAAATGCCAAGATTTGCAGTATCACCAAGATCAGCATGCAATGGAGGAGTTATTCTTTTTATCCTCTTCTTTGCAGCATTGATCTTTTCTCGCCTCATTTTACATTTCAATCGACCATTGACAAATGATGGTGGCATGGTTTCCACCCTAATATCCTTCTCTAGTAATTCTTTCAGTATAAGCTTTCTTCTCAGTTCTGATTCTCCATTCCACCACTCCTGAAAATCAAGTTCCAACCTTCTGTTTCTGAACATTTGCACTCCTTGAAGACATCGCATCAATATTCTCATTTAAAAATTTCTCAAACATCAGGGACAAACATTCAAGTGAAATCTGTAACCCTTCAACATCCACGATGCCTTCTCTATCACCATTACTTTGCAACGAAAAATACTGAGAATCTTTTCGGTGAATTAATCCATCAACCTCATGCTCATATTCACCCTCCTGCATTAAGCACTCATCAACCACATCAGCCAAATCTAAACCACTCTGATCAACATTCTCCCTCTTCTCAACAGGCTTCGACATAGACTTCTTCTCCATATACTAAATCACAAAAGGCGCATTCTCAGCAATATTCTTCTTCGTGATATCTTTTCCCCAAGGCAACACTTGCGCAACAATCATGAGCGTCTCAAGAAGCTCTCTATACCTAGTTCTACAAGTCAAAACAATATCATGAAACTCCTTCGCCAAATCCTCCAACCGAACATCAACTTGATTAATCTCCGCAACCAAAACCAAAACCACAACCACAAAAGGTAACGGCCTACGCCCTATATTCAAAAACAACTTCACCACACACTGCAACAAAAACACCCCTTGTTTCTTCATTCTATCAACCAAACTCCTATCAACGTCACCAAAACAATGACAACTATCAACACTCCTTTTCAACGAATGCACAATATCAAACTCCGGAAAATCATCCCTCTCAAATCCAAAAAATCAATAACCCTAATAACCATCCTCCCAAGCTCCTAAAAATTGGCAATTTCATTCATTGACAAAGCAAGTTCATCCTTCCGCATAACGACATAACATCACACAACAATCAAAACCTGAAACCAATCCCCTTGACCAAATTCGCAATCAGTGATATCAGATATGATTGAATTAATTTCAACTTTTTTGGAAGCTAACCCTAATTTAATGGTGAATTGTTCAATAGAATTACTAGTTTTCGGTGTTTGTAAGAGTAGATTGTACCTGAACCAAAGGTTCCGATGTAGATGAAGGTTCCTAGTGGACCGTTGATTCTGCTGATGTAGGATTCAAATTGATCGAAGGGCGGTTCTGCGCCGTAGGAGGAGAATGATAATGTTACCGATTTTCATGTGCAAGAAGGACTGCATGAACCTAACTTGAATTCCCACATCAGAAGTCATGAACCCGGTGTAAGGATTTATATAGGATTGAACAATCCTCCCCTTTGAGCCATGGTTTTGAGGTGGAGTTAGGTTCAATCCTTATCAGATAAGCATGTTTCTTTGTCGCGGATGAATGAAATTTTGGTGCAGTTTGTGCAGCAACGAGAAGTCAACATCGAAGAAAGGAAAGGTAGAGTGAAAAAAGTCTACCTCATGGATTATGGAATTAGGGTTTGAAATTTTACAGAATTTGGGAGTTGAGTACTATCTGGGAGGAAATTGGTTTAGCGTACCAAACATGTTCCATAAGGTCCTTTGCAATGAATTTTCGAAGGAAGGGGATTTAATGACAATGAAATCAGATAAGTTAATTGCAGCAAAGAGGGAGGGGAGAGTGACTAAGATCTAGTTTTGAATTAATTTGATTTGCTTCAGTCACGTGGCAAAAATGTCAATTGTTGAGAAGCTAGCTTATCGCTGATAGCTTATATGCTAACGGCATGAATTTGTAGTGTTTGGTAAAATTAGCGGCAGAACAAACTTATAAGTATGAAATGACATAACTTTTTTCAATTAAGGCTACAAGGGTAAAATTAAGATTAAAAAATGATAAGCTTTAAGCTAAAAGCTATTTAAATTAGCTTATCAAAAAATGATATAAGCTAATAAAGATAATCTATAAGCTCGTGAGAAAGTGACGGTTACAAAAAACATATTTTTTGGTCAAATGAGCTTGTAAGACATAAGCTATAACCTCAAATATAAGGCTTGCCAAACATACCCTTAACATGTTATATATCAATTTTAATGATAAAATACTATGGCAAAATTGTATCAACCATTCTTTAAGCCACATGGTTGTACCAAATAAATCATTTAAGTTTTTGTTTTCCACATAAGTCAGTTGAGTTTAAAAATTGCTGAGGTATAGAATCTTCAACCTAATAACAAAAGTTTTCAGTAAAACAACCAAAAAAACTCAATTAAAATCATTTACTGAGATATATCCCTTCTTTCTTTCCCTCATACTTCTCCATGCACCCACAGTACTTTGTATTCTCTTCTCCATCAAATAACAAATCATTTCACTCCTTTAAGAAGTACTACAGAGCCAAGTGAACGAAAAACTTCTCAAATTATGAGGATATTAAAAGTGACGATATATGGCCACTGCACCATATCGACCGGTTGAAATTTGCCTATGCATCATAGACAGCTTTCAAAAGTACCTTTATAATCCATAAGCATGGGAGATGACAATTCACAAAAATACCACATGCTTTTACTGCATGACATCGTTACATGTCCTGGTTTTGATTTTTTACCATATAAATTGGAAAAAGAAGAGGAAAAAATTCAATGTAAAAGGAGATAAGACATGATCTACCATAACCATACATTGATTCTAGAAAGTACTTACGGAAACTCGCTCTGGTTTTGATTTCCTACAGAAGCAATTAAACATTGAAGATAGTTCATTTGCTCCAACTACTACAAGAAGATACTACACATATATTGAGTTGGTGCTTCTGAACAATTGGGTTTATCAAAAGCAATGTAAGAACGGAAATAAAGATATGACACATGTTCTTAGAACTAACAAACATTTTTCAATCCGCTATAGCACATAACAAAGTAGCAGAAAATAATTGAACACAAAAATTTACACTCTACACCACTGAGACAGATAGCACAACTTCTGTCCTTTCACAACTTGTCCTCCAACGAGATCTTCATCCTTGATGCTTCAAGGTTTTCAAAGTGACTCTGAGATTAGAAAATTGAATTTATCATGTTTTAGAATCCACAACATCTCATATCGATTAAGAAAGGGAAATAGCATAATAGATTCACTATAGCCCAAGTCCTTAATTTAAAGAACTAACAATAAGGAGAGGATGTAATCATTGAGAAAACAATTAATCAATCAGAGCATGTTCATTCTTACCTGCAGCAGGGAGCACCTCAGAATTCACAGCCTGAAAACAACGACGGAAATTAGACAAAGGCATCTTAGGTGTTCCACCTAACAATGAAACAGCCACTAATATCTCGGTGTTAACTATTTTTGCCCTATAATGAAAAGTATTTTTACTCACTTCATTCTCATCAGATTCATCATCAGAGGATTCATCATCATAGTAGCTGGGACTGAAACAATGAAAACAAATATATACGAATGAGTACCTCAGCATAACTTCAGGTCAAAATCCCAACCCCCATCTATAATAACATACACATCTTCCAAATACTCCAATATGTCCCCAAAAACGACAAGCAAAGGAAAAGAAAGTTAAGGCGAATCGAGTCATTCCAAAGTATAATCAAAAGAAAAGTTTAAATTTAACATGTCCTTATTCATGCCAATTTAGGTGGGCTAATTTAGCTTCTTAAAAAAAAACATGTTCTTATTCATGAGAAAATTGTTCCAAATATCTTGTAGGCTGACCTAGCAACCAAATCTGAAGGAATTAAATTAGGCTCATATCATGAAACGATCTCAGTAAAAAAACCACTTTATATACTAAATATATTATAAAGAACATCAGCCAAATCCTATTAATATGAAGGAAATACAATGAAAATAATGCAGAAGTCTATAGTTTGAAGAAATAAAAAATTAAAGATATTACCGAAAAAGAGCTTTAAGAAATTATGTTGGTATAGAAAATACAATAAAGAATTTTGAATTAGCTTTCATGTCAATCAAGTCAACATTAAAGTTTTGCTTTTGATCACAAAAACGCAGCCCAATATAGACTTGGTGCATTTAAAAGAATATTAACTTTTAAGTACTAGCTATATATTTTAACTCAAATAGATAAAACAAATAATACAATTCCTCTAGTTCAACTTGCATTACCTTCACATCATGTTATTAGTTATTTCAATCAAAACATTCACTTTACACACAGGAACTGGGACCCGTGTTTAATTGTCTATCTCTTTGCCGATTAAGTGTTCCAACATCTAAGCATTGGCCGGAGCCATGTTTAAGCATACTGCTGAACCCTAAAAGTTTCCTCTCCATTATGTCGGTACATCACACCAACCTAAAGACCTAACCTAACATTTTATAATTCATTCAATCAAATATATTTAGGATTCATTGACCATTCAACCATACCTAACATGGTCTAAAAATGTTGGGATGTTATAGCGTGCGAGAGCAGGGAGGGGGAAGATTGAACCAGTTTCACAAAATTCAAAGTAAGACGAAACCACTTACAGAAGTTTGAAAGACAAGTTCAAGATTCTTTTTGGGGTAAAAATCATTTCATGCTTTGGTTTGGCGATTATAAAAAGTAAGAACAACCACTCTAAACACTTAGACAATTTCATTTCCCAGCAAACTGAGTTTGTCCAATAAAATAAATTGTTTCAGTTCACAAATGCATACTCCATAAACTAGTCATAGTAGTCTTACTAGTGAAGCTACTTGTTTCATCAACCACATGTTTATATTATGCAAAGAAGTTAATTAGTAAATTGAATCCATTCAAAGAAAAACAAAGAAAGAAAGAAAGAAGATTTACTAAAACATGACGACACAACTTTCCAGGCATACATCTTCCAATTGGTTGCAGACATCATCCATCTTTTCTATATCAGCTATTAAACGTCTCGAACAGTGTATATCGATCTCCCTTAAATATGGGGCATTTTTTAAGATAAACATAACAAATTGGATTTCATATTCATTTCCATAAAAATTTGAAAAGCATAATCGATTGAGAGAAGAATTGAAGCAACAAGGCACTGAGTTCAGTATCAAATCTTCACCATCCAAGTAGTTAAGTACCTAAACAAGAACCACTAAACAAGTCAACTGACAGAAATAATATTATGGTTAGCTGTGAAAGATGGCAAAAACAAGCACTGATGAGGAAAATAAAGCGTACCGCCGCAGGAATCTCAAGAACTTCCAATTTAGGAGTCTTTTGAAGAATGTTCATTAGTACTTCATTAGTCTTTGCAGGTACCACAGAATACACATCAAGATGTGTCAAATTGTCAAACAAAGGAAGAAGATGGAGAGTATCCTTTGTATGGTGAAGAGACTAGTAATGGAAACAAACTATGTTCAATATTGTGAGAAAGAAAATATGCAACGATTAAAAGAAACACATAACTAAAAACAACATTTTCATCTGGCATTATCTGATGAAATACTTCACAGAGAAAAAAGAATGAAGACGGTGAGCAAATCATCAAACATACCTCGAGAGTATCATTTGCTAGATTGAGAGACTTGACATTGCTAAGTCCACTTAGTAGCTCAATTGCACACTCGGCATTAAATAGTTCATTAGGTGGATAGAGAAACCCAAGATCAATATGTGCATCAACTATGGAGGTCAGGTTAACAGGGATAAATTGTATTGTTGGATCGCATTTGCATCTTAGATATAAAAGATTCGCAGTATCAATCATGACTGTCATATCATCATGAATGTCTTCAGAAAGCATATTAAAACGGATGGTCAACTCCCTTAGTGTGGAAATTGCAATGTTAATGTGCATATTATGTTCTCCCAAGACCAATCATGCAAAGTCAACTCTTGTAAGACAGAGCACCCAGAAAAAAGTCGTTGAAATGACTTCTCATTTGCAAAGGTAACATCTGAAACTACTAATGTCTTTAGCTTAGGGAAATGAATACCGCTAGGAATATGAAGAGTGAAATGGAGTCCTAACCATAGTTCATTCAATGACTCGAAAGCTGGGAAACTATGTGGTAACACAAACTTATCATCTGGATGACCCAATGAAAGTTTAAGATATTGCATTTTGTGGTTTGCAACAGAAGATATTAAGGAACTAACTTTGTCTGCATCAACAACACTTTTAAATATTTGAACACAAAGCCTTTCTACGCAATTAGAGTTGTGTAGTAATCTTCCAACCAGATCTAAGAGGCTATTTTCCTTGTTTTTCTGATCCAAGAGGCTATTTTCCGGGTTGTTTTGATTTCGGGGGTCTAAGTCATATCGAGGATGACGAAAATTAAAATCAAATGCAGATAAGTAGGTCCACAATTGTTTCCACTTCTTAGCTAATATGGAAGTTCTTACAGCATCTTTCGTAGGGAGTAACAAAAGAATATGAAGAAGAACGCCTTCGGGTAAGTTGCTAATGATATCATCCACATTATGTTTTTGGATCTTATGCACATCAGTTGAGATTGTACAAGCCATGATCTAATCCTGCCTGCACGAAATAATAAAATAGTTAAGTTCAGCTTTTAGTGACATGCAATTTAGGAGGCAAGCTTTTAGCGTAATCTAACATGTACTATGTTGTATGATAATAATACATGTACTTCAACCAAACTACTAGCTAGGTGTGAATCAAAGCAAAAAAGTAGAAAATAGGGAATCGCTTATGAATGATTAAAAAATTAATCAACGGCAAAGCAATAATCTGAAAAGAAAATCTATTGATTTAATAAATGTGAGGTTCAGATTCGAATCCGTGGAGTTATAATCAGAAAACAAGATGAAAGAAAGACGATTCACCTTAGTAGCAATGAAGAGAGTGAAGCAACAAGCCAAAGAGAGTGCGTGCGTGCGTGCAGTGGTTCGCCTCAAACCTAACTTTGATGGATTAGTCTCACAAAAATGACTAAGTTGTGACTGTCTCTCTCTCAACTTGCGAAAGAAAAAAAAATGAAAAATTAAATTAAATCCATCTGTCTCAAATAATTGTTTGTTAACATTTTTTCTGACTCCAAATAATAGTCATTTAAAATGCCGGTTGAACATTTATTTTTATTTTTTTATGGGTTTTTCTATCATATGCAAATTTGCACATGTTAAGAAGTTTTAAATAGTAACTTTGGATTGAAACTTGTATATTTTGTATTAAATACATAACTTTTTAATAAATAATTATTTATTTTCAATAAAAATTTACTATTTTTAGTAACTTTAACGTATGCAATGTTGCACATGTTAGACAAACCTTTTTTTTATTATTAGAAATAATAAAAAAATAATATTCTACCAACTGTAATTAATTATTCTACTAACTTTTTTTTTTGACAAAAATAAAACGATATTCATTTATTCAAATCGATAGATTACATCAAATACAAACATCGCTAAAAACGTAAAGGGTGAATCTGCGAACAAACTCACAACACCCAAGTTAATAGCATAAAACGGCAAAATGCCTACAAATAATATGATAAAACTTAAGTCACCAAAATTCACATGCTTCCGGATCTTCAACGTTGACGCCCAAATCATTGGTTGAATTTGTAATTGATTGATGCCGATCTTTCAATAGGAAATAAACGAACACCGCGACAAGACGCGAAATCAAACGTCGCACAAGACGACGAACAACACAACACGGCACTTAGACGACGAAATCACAAAAAAACACAGAAGAGAAAACTTGATATATGTGAAAACCACTTATTTAGATCGAAAGAAAAGGGAAAAAAGATGTCTATGGGTGATTTTAGGTCAAAAAATGACAAAAACCATCCCTCCTCAATGAACGAAGGAGAAAGGAAGTTTCACTCACTAAAAAACTAGGACTGGCTTAATTATTCTACTAATTGTAATTAATATAAATATTTTAGTAAATTATACCAATGGAATATTTACTAATTTTACGATTAAAATCAACACAATTAATCCTTTTTTTAAAAATCGTGTACAAACTTTAAATGAGTATTATTTTAAGACGGAGAGTGAATTATATATTTTTTAAATAATTAAATAACGTGTAATTTTTATATGTACAACTATTTTTTATTTCCTCTTGAAAAAACTAATTTTTATTTGGGGTTTTTGACCATCCAAGTATTTTTGTTTATGAGATACTGAAACTAATATCTACTAGTTGTATAGGATAGGATTGAGATCGTTGGCAAAACTTTCCCCCTAAAAGGTTTAACGTTGTTTGATTTTTTCGTGTACTTCTCCATAATCATATGTAAGTTTATAATTGAAGAATCATAAATGTATTTAAATTGAGAAGCTTTTATAAGCTAAATGTTAGTGCAATCTTGGCCTTAGTAGTGATAAATAATAGCAGATTTGGTATAACATGAAAGGGCATTGAAATCTTATGTGCATCACAAGCCTCAACAGCCATCTATCTTAACACTGTCCATGCCTCCTCCTCCTCTTTCAATTCTGTGGGATAGCCATTGGTCGTCTCAGCCCATCATCACATATCCAAAAAGAACTAACTCAAGAGATCTTACCAATAATTAACCCCAAACCTTTCAATGATTTCAATAAGGCCAAGAAAAAGAAGAATGTAACGAGGGGCACTCATGACCCAGAGAAGAAAAATGTAACAAATATTGCAAACAAACTCTTCAAAACCAATTGATAGTATCTTAAGGAGTTGGGTTTAGGCCACCTTCTGACTTCATCACTTCACCTACTTCGTTAAGATATTTGCTAGGTGAAACAAATTCTTTGGATGGTGAATTTAGACAATGACCTTGTTTTGGGTTTAACTAAGATTGATGATAACAAAAGAAAAGGTTCAAGCCTTTCATTTAGATAAAATCAACCATTCATCCGAACACTTGAGCTCTTCTGTTTCAAAGTCTGGTACTACAGACCAGGTTAGTGTATCTCTCTCAGAAAAGAGGAGTGAATAAAGTTCAAAACCCAAAATCCAGTCAAACATCTGGTGCAATTTATGATACAAAACTGGTTGAAATGATAAACACCGCCATCATATATAGAAATCCTTTTTACTTTTGTTTAACTGTTTGTTAGACTCTCGGTACCAAAATGCAGCTGGCCTTGAAAAAGCAAAGCAAAATTTAAAAATGAAGGTCTTTGAAGGCCAGCGATAAACTAACAGAAACGAACAGCAGGGATATAGATAACTTGTGATTTTGCAAGGACTAACTTGAAAGTTTTCTTTTAGGCAAGGATGTCAGATTGCAAATTTGTAGGTAAGAAACAAATATTTGAACCTTACTCAACCCATTTTAGACACCATCCTTGTTTTTAAGTGTCTCATACCATAAACTTTCTTTCTCGGTTCTGATTCTCCAAAGTCATTTAGTCATCTCCCCAAGCTAAATTGAAAATTCTTGACTCAATTAATCCTATTCTCTATAACTTATCCTATTTGACTCAATTAAACTCTTCATCCTCACTCCCTTAAATAATACATGATGGAGTATTTCTTTTCCTTAAAAAATGGAAGGTAACAAATTGAGAGCTTAACAAAACCGACTTTGATAAGACTACCCCACCAATAGACAGATTCCTATTCAACCACACCCAGACAAGTGACAGCAACTTCATTTTTTTCTCCAAGGTTTAGCACAATAGGTGCCAGGGTTTCACTGACATTGTGACTAAGCTATTCTATTAATTCTCTGCAGATCTCATGAACTGATCCTCTCATTTCTCATTTAAACGGGACATTGGAATGACATTTTCCAAAAGTCCAAACAAAGTAACATTCTTAAGTTACTTGATACAACAACGTAAAGAAGATAAACGAGAAGGAAATTTAGAATCTATCTTAAGAACCTTTTACATACAAATTTAGCCTCCTAAAATCAACTCTCGTCTGTTGACACACTACTGATAATGAAGTTGTTAATACTGCAGGACAGATCGCAATTGCAAAGTCACGAAATCAAAACTTATAGGGCAAAATATATTACTTCTGCATAATAACGAATTTTTAAAACAAATAGCAAAGCACATTAATATAAGAAGCGATCAAACTAACCAGAAAATAAAACATAATATTTAGAACTGTTTTGAATAGCATCATACATGACACACCAAACATAACAATATCAACTAAAAGGACTAAAAACAACGACCAACACACCATTTGTTAGACAAAGAGTGCTAGTGACGCACAGACCAAACATACTGGAACACACTTAGAAGCCACCACGTAGACGAAGAACAAGATGCAGGGTAGATTCTTTCTGAATATTGTAATCTGCCAGAGTACGACCATCCTCCAACTGCTTGCCAGCAAAAATAAGCCTCTGCTGATCTGGGGGAATACCCTCCTTATCTTGTATCTTTGCTTTCACATTATCAATAGTATCAGAGCTTTCCACCTCCAAGGTAATAGTCTTCCCAGTAAGTGTCTTCACAAATATTTGCATGCCACCACGAAGCCTCAAAACCAAATGCAAAGTAGATTCCTTCTGGATGTTATAATCAGCGA
>Ga0315914_1003629_pt1 | contig 23392 bp, 25 predicted proteins | sample MpolenodulesMG_FD_203920 | JGI IMG/M metagenome (GOLD analysis project Ga0315914, IMG submission 203920) | Medicago polymorpha root nodule microbial communities from Los Angeles, California, United States - elongated nodules | ecosystem: Host-associated > Plants > Roots > Nodule | place: USA...
CAAAACGTCGCAAACTTAAACATCAACAACTTAGAGAATTCTTTCAATAGTTCATATCTTAGAATTCTCAAGTGTCTAGAAAAACAGAGTCTGTTCTGTTCGTATTGTTTTGTGAATACCTCTGATTTTATATCAAGTATTCAAAACCTTATTCAATTATTTGTAATTGTTAAGAGAAGTCTCTTTCAGTAGTGATTGAGCAAAGGAAGTCTCTTGGAGTTGTCCTTGAGCATAGAAGTCTCTTTCTTATGTGATTGAGCATAGAAGTCTCTTGGAGTTGTCCTTGAGCATTGAGAAGTCTCTTTCTTGTGTGATTGAGCAACTTGTAATCCGACATTACATTTTAGTGGAACTCTCCTTGGAAGTGCAAGGGGGACAGCAGGACTACTTCCGGTTTGTGGAAGGAACCTGTATAACTGCTTGTGTTCTTTCTTTCTCTGTTCTCTTACTTATTATCCGCTGCACTAAGACTCTGAACTCAAGTCAGACTCTGAACTATTTCAGACTCTGAATCTGGGAATAGTTTTTTTTCAGAACGTAAGAAAGAAAAGTTTTTGAAAACACAATTCAATCCCCCCCTTCTTGTGGTTTTTCTCACCTTCAATGTATGCATGATATTCGGAAATAAAATTCACCACAAACTAGTACACAATGAGTATTATAATGGAAACACGTGAATACCATAAAATAAACCATATTTTAACTCCCCGTAAATTAATAGATGCACATGTGCATGAAATTAATTGGATTTTTTAAAATTATTAACACGTATAGAATAAAACCATATTGCAAGTGCCCATAAATGAATAGATGCACACGCGGATGAAATTAACTGGATTTCGTAAAATTATTAACATTTATAGAAAAAATAAACACATTTTAAGTACCCGGACTTGCAGAAATCTGTACACGTTACTAAATTAGTAAAATTATACAAATGTCGCGTTACTTAAATAAAAATCTTCTCATCATGAAATAAAATCAAAAAAATAAAATTAGATTTAGTTTGTTGAGATATATATGCAAATAGTAGATTAGGTGATAAATATAACCATCCACCATATTACAAAATAGTTAACATAAAAGTCAAAAGATCACTGATACAACTTTAAACAAAAATAATAATTAAAAAACTTAAATTTTAATGTAATATTGGAACCCAAGTCTTAAATTAAATAAAGATAGAGTCTCGAAAGAGTATATAGAGTGATGTCCCTCATTTTACAAATCAGTTTTTTTAAGGATAGGTTATACCTGATATAAAAATTTAAGATTGCATTATAACTTATCCAAGATTTATTCTTCATCTCACAAGTTGGTTTCATGGGACTGTGTTAAACTCAACCACAAATTTTATATTTTTTTGTTAATAGTTCAACCACACAAAATTTGATATGGTGCATCCCTCTTCTTACAAGTTATACTCAATGTAAAAATCTAAAAGCAAATCCAAGACTATGGAAAATGAAATGTCATTAGATGATATCAATGCCACCTAAAAGATATGTTGGGTCGTAAGTGGGAGCAATACTCACCTCACAAAATCGGCTTGTTAGGTGAGGAATGCACCATCGACTCTCTTGGCTCGAACAAAATGAACAAATATCGTCATTTTTTTTTTGTAGAGCTAGTTAGAAGCTAATTTTTTGTAACTTTTTGTATTCCTTTGTAAAGAACTCACTGATGGTGAATTTGAGAGATCTCTTTACTTTAGACGTAGGTCAAATTTGGACCGAACAAAATGAACAAATATCGTCATTTTTTTTGTTCTTCTCATTTATCATGTTTTATTGTTTGTCCTTGTTTGATCACTTTAGTTTTAGTTGCTGCTAATTTTGCTCCGCGCATCAAAGTATTGGTGTGAGTTTTGTTCGAATTCACAACATTTTGCAGTGTAAAATCTACTAGACCACACACACTTCATTCATCTCAAAACTGAAATAGGAATTTTATTTTGTAATAGTAATAGCTAAGACACCAAAACTGAAATTTTAAACGTAATAATTTTAAACCAGACTTTCAGCCTATCTACTACACATTTGAGTTATTCATATCTAGTATATTTTATGCTACTCGAACTGAAGTTTACTCTACGGTCAAATTTAGTAAATGAGAAAATCCAAAATTATAACACACAAATTGACAATGAATTTTTCCCAAACATATCCTAAAGTATATAACTAAACTAACAATAAAATTGCACGGATTTGGATGTGTGTGAATTAGTGATTAGGATTATTTTTTATATCATAGTAGTAGCAATAAAAATGAGCAATAATCAAGTTCAATTTTTTCTAGTGTTTCTCAACTTGAACAACATTGCAATTTAAGATTTCGGCTCTAGCTCTGTTGCTTTCTTCTGTATAAATATGAGGTGAAGCTGATATGAACAAAAAAACTTGTATAAGTGGTTGAATAAAACTATTTAAGTAGCATTTAGTCTTTTACTGAACTACTAATATATTTTCTATTCTATTCGCGGTTTCACCTTTTGGTAACCACTGCATTGGTTTTACTCGTGATTGATGATTTGTTTGGCTATAGTGAAATCGTATAAATCTATTAGTTTACAAAGAAATGCATACCTCCATTATGGATCATGTATAGGGTCAAATTACTAGAGCAATGTTTTCAAGTTACCTGAACCACATTTTTAAGCTCAATTTCCACTTCTATACTAACAACAGAATTGCATGCTATGTCAATATTAGTCCAAATTTCATGCTTTAGAACATGAGAGTCCCTTAAGACTAATTACCATGTGCCCCTAAAGTCTCAAAATTATTCAAAACTGAAATATCATCTTTAATCCACTTTACTCAAGAACAGAAACCTGAAGTATATCATCATTTCTTCTACAACGAATTAAATTCCTAAAAATCAACTAAAACAAAAGGAAACAATTACAGCTTTTGGAATATAATTTCCTGGATTCATGTTCCCATCTGCAGCTGGTGGAGTTTTTGGCAAAATGCGACTTTTAGAAGCTTCTTCTTTAATAACCTTTTTCAAATCTGAATTACCATCTTGAGCGGCAGCAGAAGATTCTCCAGCAGATTTCTTCTCTTTCTCCAGCAGAAGATTTTTGCTACCCCTTGCTTGAACTGGCCGCAATAATCTGATTAACCAAGAGATAAAATATTTAATTCACAGTTCCTCACTTTAATAAAACAGATGCCTGTCGTTTTCTCTAACAGATTAAAGTTTATGTCGGTTCTACCATTTTGAATATAAAGTCTCACATGTCGGTTCTCCTCATTCCATAAATTAAATATGATTTGCTTACATCAACAGGGCCGGCCGCTGGGGGATATTTCCAGAAGTATTTCCATTATTGTCGGTCAACATAAAGGAGCAAATTGCATTTTCCCGACAATCCAACCATCGTCATCAACGAGACATGATCAAGATAAAGAAAGTATCTGAAATTCTCCCTGTATATAGGAAGTTGAAATAAACAAATAAATACACACACAGATTATGAAGAAAAAGAGCTTTTAATATAGTATACTGTAAATTATAAGATAATATGCAAAATTTAATCAGATTTGGACCTTTGATTACCTGGCACATGGAGGGACCATTTGGAGTATTGAGAGCACCCTTTGATACAGAACCGGTCCCAGAAATTCAGGATGCTATGTTGGGGTAAATGCTTGTAATGTGATGAAAAGCAAGTGAACTATGAAAACAAATGAAAGAGAGAAAACTGGGAAAAGAGAGGAATAAGTGGAAAAGTGATTATTGAAAGTTCGTGTTTATTCAACTTAAGTAACTGACTGATTTTGCATCACACTGTACCTCTTGTGTACACAATGCTAAGAAATTTCAACAAACTACCCAACTAAAAGAGATAACTTGCAATACAAGTTATCAACAACTATTATGAATCATTTCATTTATTCAAATCCAAACATGCTAGTGCATATAAAACGTCCGCCACATCCTGCAAAATAATAAAATTCCAAAACCATATAGTAACAGTGCATTGATGAAAAATATATTAACAGAACTATATCTATTATTATTGACAATATCTCAATAGTTTCACAATCCACTTTCATCAATATCAGAACTATTTAGAACTGAAATATCATTTCAATCCACTTTCCTCAGCATGAGAAACCTGAAATATACCACATCTCTTCTACAAGGAAAAAATGCATTAAATTCCTAATCATCCTTCCTAAAGAAACAACTTAAAACAACAACAAAAAAAAACAAATACTTATGTCTTATTTCCCGAGTCTACTTACAACCTATAGCAAATATAACTTTTCGGTTTTATTGAAAATTAGACACTTAATTTCAAGTGCCTTCTACAGAAGGAGACTTCATGTCCTGATCATTCGCAGTACTAGTTGTTGTTGTCGTCGTGGGATTTTGTTTCCATCTTCATTCGGTGGAAAAAGTCCAGTTGTTGGTGAAAGGCAACTTGACTGTCCTTCTAACATTATTGGAGCTTCTGGATCAGAATTACTATTTCGAGCAGCAGCAGCCGAAATTCTGGCAGTTGATTCATCCGCAACGTCTTTCTCAAAACTGGACCAAACAATCTGATTAACCAGAAGATAAAAATCGTTAATTCAAGTTATTCCTTTAATAAAACAATCGAGTGCGGCTTTACACTCTCTTTTTAACACTGCTTATTGTAATTTATACAAGTTTTACCATTCGAAATATAACTCTCAAATGAATTTCGGTAACTAGTAAAGAAATTAAAGCAGATTGTTAATATCACTAATCATTCCGTAAACTATGATTTTCTTACCACAACAGGTCCGAATGCTATGAGGGAATTCACATCAGTAAATCCGAAAGCATTTCCCTGATCATCATTCAATGTAACTCTACAGTTTGCCTTTGCACGACAATGACGACCATTATCATCAACAAGACAGTTCACAACTAAATTAAGCATGTGAAATATTCCCTACAAACATACACGCGCACAAATTATAAGATATAGAAAAAAATCATATGATTTACATATATACGATACGATGCACAATTTTATCAGAATTTGGACCTTTAGTTACCTGGTGAGTGTTAGGAGGACCATTTGGATCAAGAAGGCCAATCTCTGATACATAACCTGTTGCAGAATGTATCATAACATAATGACGAGGAATTGCTTTAGAATGATTGTATATAGCATCCACCACATCCTACAAAACAATTATTAATTAAAAAACCATATATTTAATAAATGAAATATAAAATTGCATATAGAATGTGAAGATTGGTTAGTTAATGTTATGATACCTGGCCAGCATTCAAAGTCATCGTATTAAGGGTGAATATTCCCTCACCGGAACCAGGAGTAGTTGTTTCGGAACCAGGACGCCCTCTTCTTTTCTTGGAAGAAGTTCCTGCAGAAGTTGTTTCAGTTTGAGGTCCTTCTTTTTTTTTCTTGAGAGAAGAAGCCAATTGCAATGCAAATTTAGTATGATTATTAGTGCCTCCTGCTCCCTCATTCAATGCTGCATCATCACCACTTTCTTTCTGATGATCCTCCTCCATTTTTGCGCCTCCCGGATTCATTGCTGCATGATCACCACCACTAGCCTCTTTCTGATCAGTAGTTGAAGAATCACTACCAGTGCCTCCCTCATTCATTGTTGCATCATCTTTCTGATCCATAGTAGTGGAACTGATCATCTTTTGTGTCTCATTGTTAAGATCCTTCTCCATTGTTTGGTCACAAGAAGAATCAAAATCAAGAAAGTAAGTATGGGATGTGAAGAGTGAGAATGAGAGAGAGAGAGAGAGAGAGAGAGAGAGAGAGATGGATTTGATTTGTATGTACACAGTGAATTATATTTATAGTACATAACAAGAGACCCTTAGCTTAGCTAAGAAGGAGTTATGTAATTAACCGGTTATAACTAACTTCTTCTAACTAATCAACTACCATAACTGCAAAGTTCCAACTAATAAATAACTGTTAACCATTTGATTTGTTTAGTTCTTTTTTTTCTGTTGGTTTCAAAAATTCTTTAAATTCAGGTTTAATTTGAAAATTATTTTTCTGATCCATAACTGTTTCTTTTTCTCTCTTTTTAGAGTCTATTTATATAAATTTCTTGCATAAACTTTAAAAAAGCATCATGTGTACTAACTTTCTTGCACAAAACAAGCTTACAAACTTTAAAGGACTCTTCCTGCATTATACAGTGTCAAGTTCAATTTAATAATTTTCCCCGCAATCTCAAACAATTGGCATCACACTGTACCTCTTATGTACGCAATGCAAAAATAAATCAAATTTCCTAAGAAATTTCAACAAACTATCCAACTAAAAGAGATAACTTGCAATACAAGTTATCAACAACTATTATGAATCCTTTCATTAATTTATTCAAATCCAAACATGATAGTGCATATAAAACGTCCGCCACACCCTGCAAAATAATAAAATTCCAAAACCATATAGTAACAGTACATTGGTGAAATATAAAGTTGTATCTGAAATGTGAAGATTGGTTAATTTATGCTATACCTCGCCAGCATTAAACCAGAAGGGCGGCCTTTTCTTTTCTTGGAAGTTTCTGCAGAAGTTGTTTCAGTTTCGGAAGGTCCTTCTTTTCTCTTCTTGGATGGCAATGTTGAAGAATCACTACTAGTGCTGCCTTCATTCATCGCTACATCGTCATCACCAGCCTCTTTCTGATGATGATCAGTAGTAGAACTGATCATCTTTGCTGCTGCCTTGTTCTTATGATCCTCCTCCATTTCTGCGCCACCGGCTTCATTCATTGCTACATCATCTTTCTGATCAGTAGTGGAACTGATCATCCTTTTCCCCTTATTTTTATCAATCTCCTCCATTTTTGGGCATCAAGAACAACTTAATCTATAATTTTCAAGAAACAGTATGGAATGTAAACAGTAGATATATGAATGAAGAGCTAGCTAAGCAGGAACTAGGTAACTAACTGGTTATAACTAACTTCTTCTAACTAATCAAATACCATAACTGAAAAGTTCCAACAGATCAATAACTGATAACCATTTGAAAATTCTTTAAGTTCTTATGTTCTGATTTATGAGGGAATATTTTTTAGGGTAACATCTAATACTGTTTGTCACTTTAGAGTTTTAAGGTAAAAAAAATATAAAAAGAATAAAATGTAGAGCATTATCAATTTTGGGGATTATTTTGAAAATATTAATTGATCTTAAATTTTGGAATTTATGTGGCAATAGGAGTAACATCGCATTACTAGAACAAACCCTTCATCATGCAAATGTTGATAGAGTTATATGAGGAGTATATCACTAGAAAAAATATACTTCATACATTCTTCTGCTAGGTTATAATAACTTTCATTCCTGTTTTGTGAAAATTTCTTGTATTTTTACAGAAAATTAAAATAAGTAATGACTGCCTTCTTATTAAAAATGAAGTTACTATTTCAATATGTAATTGAAATATTTTTGAAAAATAAATTCAGAAAAGTTATTTACAATATCGATTTCAAGTTACAAAGTTCCACTACAAGTACAACATCAGAACTAAAATATCATCTCTTCTACAAAGGTTCTAATTATTTACAAAACTTCATTGATCTTGAATCTTGAGTAGCAGAGTTCATATCCTGACCATTTGCAGGACTAATGTTGACAGTGTCTGATATTGGTAGTGTATGATCATCAGTTGTTGGCAAAGGTTAAGATGTTACCCACTCGGTTCGCCTTCTAATAACATTCTAGGATCTTCTGAACCTGAATTACTAGATGCATAAGAAAATCTATCAGAATTACTAGATGTTTTAAGAAATTTAGTTTTATTATGTTCAACATTTGCCAATTTTCCTCTCAAAAAAAAAAACATTTGCCATTTTTCTGATCCTGAATTATCGGCCTCTGGTAACACTGGATCAGTATTTGGTGGCTCAGTCTCATTCTGATCCTCCTCCATTAACGATAGCTTCTTTTTTTCATGCTCCAACAATTAAGAAGAATAAATTTTGATTTTTTTCAACTCCAACATATATACTACTCTTGACACTTATGTTATGTGAACAGAGAGAGAGTTGAATTAACTAAGAAAATCTAATTACTGGTTATAACTACTTCAACTAATCAACAATCACAGCTGAAAATTGACAGCAAAGGGGAAAGAGTTGGTGGTGCAATCTAGCTTATAAAACATGATAAGATCGTATTATTTTCGCTGATTATTTTTGAAGCCACCAGTAACCATACAAAATAAGGAAACACGTGCGCATATATATCAGATAAAAATTTGAAACTCAATGTGTAAATCAGAAAGTTAATATGCAATATAAACTATTACAAAAATTTCAAAAAGCACAAACAAACGACCCAATTGTAGCATCTGATGCCACTACGGCAAATGGTACAAGTGAACATACTATAAATGTACAGTGGAATCTATGTTACCATGACTAGATCATTCAGACTATTGTACAGTTAATACAAAACAAGTGAACCCTAATTACAATCTATTGTTTGAATGAAGATTAGAAGGGGAAGAGAAAAAGGGAAATGACCCCTGAGATTTTTAATGTAATGGAAGAACGGATGACCTCTTCTTATCTTCCTTCAAAGCTCAAAAATTCCTCCCCTCCAAGATAATGAATTACATAGGTACATACACAAAACAAGAACTGTGTTGAAAATGTATTTTAATAATCTATCCCTTCCCCTTTATATGACAATGATCAGCCCCTTCCTTCAGCTTTATTTTCAAGTCCCGTATAGGAGAAGATGGGAGTTCTCCTTATCCCTCTCGATGGAAGTAAGTAACCCCATATAGAAGATGAGTTCCCCCTTCAAATCCTTCCCTTTCCAAAACTTGACCTGTCCCAATGGAGGTTGCAAGTCAAGGGACAACTCCCTGGCTCACGTGCCACCTAAGAAGAAGCACTTCCATCTTACGAGTCACCACTACCCACCATACACAAGCACTTGAGAAGAAAGCCACATGTTGCAAATTGATGAAGGAGCACCTATGAGCAAACAGTGTTTTCACTACCTCATTGGTCTAAGTAAAAAGCATCTTCAACTCCTCAATCCGTGCAGATCGAACTTCCTGATCAGTCAAGGCACCAGAAATCATTCGTTGTTTGCGTGCTTGCACTGCCTCCATTCTCTGCTCCACTGACCCCTGCAATGTGAAACATTAGAATAAATGTCATATTTGAATCAATAAAGTCACATCATTTGGCGATACGCACCAAACCGATGCTAACAACCATATTAACTTGCTTGACCTTGACAAATCTAATAAATCAGACTCATAAGCAAGCATCGCCCTCATTAAAATTTTAGTACTCCAATTAAACAAATCATAGATGAAATATTCGCGTGTGAAAAGAAAATTTTCAGCTCAGTTGATGGCTTTGTTACCAAATTCCTTGTACCTAGTGAAGCAATTAACAAGGTCCAATTTAAAGTTCATAATAATTAAACAATGTTAAATATATGTATGATTTCCCGAAATTGGGATATTAAATCTACCTTCACAATAAACCGTTTGATGGCCACCTTCTTTGTTTGTCCAATGCGATGAATACGCATAACAGCTTGTTCCTCAACAGCTGGATTCCACCACGGGTCCTATTCACATTGACAAACTATCTATATCAAAATTACTTCAAAAAAAAATAACTTTCCCAATATCAATAATAATGCCGTTGGTTATTCATTAACATATTCTGCTGCAACTTGGCTTGTTCAAAAAAACATTCTGCTGAAACTTTCTGAATCCTTAATAGTCCTATTTAAGATTCCTTGCTCCTCCCTATAAATTGCGTAGATTTAATTTCTTAATCTATAAAATATATACTAAAACAACTAACTATTTGGAATACCAAAACTGTAAATTTATATAGAAATCAGTAAAGTATTGTGGATATAATAACTTAAATTTGCGTTGTTACATTAATTTATCTCCCAGCTTCAAATTAATCAAAGATCCATATTTAGATTTCAGATTTTTTTGAGGCAGTGTTTCTATCAAGTATCAACTGAAACCTTGTTAGAATATCTCAAAAGAATCCTATTGAAAATAAGATTAGGATCCATGTATTTACTTTATTATAAATATAGGATCGGCATATCGTACCATATCATCTAGTGTAAATAAGAACCTTATCATATCATATCGTGTAAATAAGAGCAGAATATCCTGTAATTATTATTGTATTAATTGCTTTGATGTCTATATAAAGAGAGCTCATTGTGTAGTTGAAACACACGGTCTCACCATATGTACTATTTTTTTCTCATTCAACATACTCAAATACTTCATTTGCCCTGTGTTAGAAAACCTGAAGCTAGACAAATACATATCAGTTTAAACAACACAAAACCGATATGCACCTACCATGACAAAAGCATTGGAAGCTGCTGTTAGATTTATACCAACTCCACCAGCTTTAAGTGACATCAACAACACCTGGTGCAAGAAATAACTGGTGATGGTTATTAATAGTCAAAGCATTGAAACAGTTCACTGCACTGATTAGGTAACATAAACATGAGGAAATATGTTAAGACCTGTAAGTCGCTGTCTTCTGAGAATTGTTTGATTACTTTTTCCCGCTGCTGCAGATTCAATGTCCCATCAAGACGAACAAATGAAATCTTATTCCTGAACATAGATGATAACACAAAGATCAAGGTGGTCAAAATCGAGATCTTAGGCAAGATCGGAGAGAGGTCACAAGATCATAAATCGGGGGATCGTAACACGGATCGTAAGATCCTACCAAATTCACAAATCTACATATATATGCCTATAAATTCATGTATATGCATAAAAAAAACACTTCACAACACCTTAAGTATTTGATGAAAAACAAATAAACTATTTTCTTTTAGGACGCCTTATAAATCAAAAATAATATACCATAAAATATTTTTCTTTTATTATTAATGTTATTGTTTTTTTATGGGAATTTTATTATGTTATTAACTTTTTGAAAGAATTATTAGTCATTAATTATTGAAAACAAAAAAGAAAAGCAAGTTGTATGTAGAACTAAAAGGAGTAGAAAAAAGCGTGTAACAAAAAACAACACACCAAACGTCAAAACAAAAAAACCTCCACGTATAACAAAAAACAAAGGAAAAAGCAAAACGATAAAAAATGAAAAAGAAAAAGGAAACATCAGCACATGTGCCTTTCACGTGTTGTATTTTAGGGATTCAGGCGTCGTCTTAATGAAACGGGTTGTAGATCCGACCCGTGAACAACTCTGCACACCATGAACAGAAGCGGTCGACGCGGGATTTCATAGTTTTTACGATCTTCCGCGGCTTACCGCATCCATCAGATTACGATTCCGACCATTCCGCAGCACGCCAAGGGGTGACAAGATCGCAAAACCGTACGATCCTACGAGTTAGATCGCGATTTTGACTACCTTGACAAAGATAATGATTAATTAACCTCTGTTATCATTGTTCTTGGAAATTGGGTTAAGCCAAATTCAACCTTACAAAACCGGTTTGAAAGGTGAGGCCTGTCCAAGATTTACAAACACTACACGGGTCATATCTCTAGTCAATGTGGGAATAAATCCACCCCTTCACGCCCAACACAATGAAGGCAACCAAAATGCCGCAAGCGGCTAGGGGCGGACCGCAATGTAGGTGGAATTTCCAACAATCGTTTATTGCCAAAATGAATCAAAAAAGAAACCTGAACATGTAATCATAGTTTTAAAACTGGACCAGACCACCCTGATCTGCAAACCAGACCGATGGTTAAGCATGATGCAGAAAGGAACAGATAAAGCATATCGCAAGATCAAAGCAATCCTTAAAGCTGATATCAACTTCAATGGAATGATTAAAACACAATGTAGAAAAAAAAATCATGACTGTCTATGGGAGCAGCTCTTTTCAAGATTTCACATTCACTCAAATTCTCAAAAAAAAACAAATAAACCAGCAAAGAATCTTACCGAGTAAAGGGAATCTGCAAGAGGTCTAGAAAAGCAGTCCACTGGCTGAAAACAATGCTCTTAGATCCTGATGAGCGAAGATTTTCAAGTTCATTCATAAGACCAGTTACCTTGCATGACTCTACCCAATTCTTCTCAATATCAATCTGAAATCGACTCTCGGTAGGGGCAGTGATAAGATCCTGCTTGCTGACTGTTTTCCTGTCAAAACAATAATCTTAGGATTAGGAGTTTGCGCACTAACCAAATTAATTTGAACTACTGCAATGAAAACAATCTTAAACTTCCGTCAGTCCAAGTCAAAGAAAAGATATCCAAAATTATAACAGGTTAACCTGAAAATACCTACAAACAGGACATAAACCAGAGGTAGAATTTCGCCAACTTGCCAAGAGGCATTCCCGACATAGGCGGTGAGCACAGGGCGTCAACACTGAATCTTCAAATGCTTCAAGACATATTGGACACTCTCCCTGCTCCCCTTTACGTAGCTCTTCCACAACTTCTTGAACATAAGCTCGTGAGAGTGCATCTTTTACTTCACCTTCTGAAGCATTACAGGTTCCTCTAAGGAAGCGCTTGGCTAATTTGTTTAGGTCGGCAAATTCTTGAGTATCACCACGACTAAAAAAACAAATTACCGTCATGACAAAAAGTTAAGGCTTAGTAAGACAACAATTAAATGATGCAAGGGGCAAAGAAAACATCATCACAAGAGTGCTCTTAAATCACATTGTGTTAAACAAAGTCCCTAAGAAACATCAAAAGTGAAACATCGTCAAGCAAGACTAAAAAAAACCATTTCCTAAATAGTATCTGATGCAAGCAAACACCTTATACGAACATCTTGGCTATGTATATCTTTGTGTTCAAGAAAGAAAAGTATGTGATGAGGCATGAGCCAACAGCCCAAATAAAATATTGCAAATGCTTTTAGTTTTAGACAATTTAATGATGCAAAATCAAATAAGCAGGGCTGCCAACCAAGAAAGTCATGCACGAGGATGGTGAAAAGAGTGGGAGGACCACTATAAAGCTTTCTTGTTTCTTACTCACGCTCAATAATATTGCTTTTTTCTTTTTGTGTGACTTTGGTCTATACCATGTAGCCTATTGGGGCTCAACTCTAAACAGCTGATGTTCTCAGAAAACTTATATCTTTGATAGGTTTCAAATTCCTTTGATAATAGTTCGTTTGATAGCTGAGTTAAGGAGCTATCACAGCTGGTAATTGTTAGTTAGAATTTCAGTTAACTTTTGACATGTTTTTTTTTAGAAAATGTTGAGACAATGTTCAAGGTTTTCACACAAATATTAAGAAATGCGATAAATAAAAGAAAGAGGATAGTTATTTTTCCAAATTATCCTTATTGACTATCGGTGTGTTTCTCACTCCATCCATGTGAAACGGATGGAGTATAATTATAGGCTTCTCCTTAAAATGAAAAACAAAACAGACCTGACTAAAATCACCTCAGATTAGCTTATGAATTGCATTATGTTGATCAGAACAAATTAGAAAGTAAGAGCATGTCAGATACGTTCATGAACTGTTTCTTAAAGCCAATTGACCAGACCAGATGCTTACAGTTTTGCAACAATTTACACTGGCAACACATTTTCACTATAACAGTCAAGTGTATAACAGAAATGTAAGATCCGCACCTCATTACAAGAAATGGATGGTCACAACATTGCCGAAGACGTAAAAGCAGCTCTAGTATTGAAGCATAATTATGAAGAACGCGTCCTTGTTCAACAAACTGGTCAAATTTTACCTGCATAACGTTCCCCAACAAGTTTGATCAGTGTGACCTTTTGCAGTGCCAAAAGAGTAGTACAAAAAAAATTAATATAGATTAGAATTAACAATTTTTAAGAAAAAAACCTTAGATCTTTTGAATAGGGCCTCATAAAAGTCCTTTTCAGCTTCTGTAGGTTCACAGTAAATTATCTGCATGTCGGCAGGAGGGAGAACTAGTATAGGCCTACAACAAATAATATGTTAGCAGAATATAGTAGATGTTAAAAACAACACAAGTGCTTAACCAGTTCACTAACTTTCCCTCTCGATCTGTGCTATGTTTGGTTCTCCTCAACATGATAGGCTTCAAAATGGACTGAACTAATTTCAATCCTCTCTCATCACCACCCTCAAATGGTTTCTGAATAAGCTTGTTCCACCTGGATCAAACAAGACAAATCTTCAGAGTCCAGCTTTCCAGCCACTCATTTAAGATAATCAAAGTAACAGAGTAGAAGTAAGTGATTTGCATTAGATGACTATACTAAGCATTCATAACATCCAGCACGGTTTCATACTCCAGTTATGTTGAGCAAATTTTAACTGGAAAACATATATGTTCATAAAAATCCAATTAAATCATAAGGTGCTGATATCTTCAGTTTTGCCAACGGATTTGGGTCCTCTACAGCAGCTGTGGAGACTGTTAGAGCTAGCGAAAGAATATTTCTCTGTCAAGACCTAACAGTCCCTACAGGTGCAGTGTAGGGGATCCACGCACATAGTCTTAATCGCAAGCTTATAATTCACACTAAGAATTCCATGCATAAGTCTTGTTGCTGCATTTTTTTTTCATAAGCAAGTTTCTTGGTGCTTAAATTTGTTTCAATCCTCAGAAGGAAATATTTGAAGGCTAAAACTTCCTTAGAATGCAAGACAAATTAGAATCTAAATTATGTTATATAAATAGAATCCAAAGTTTGGTTTAAACATATATTACCAAAAAATTCATAATTAAACATCAAAGCCTAGAATTCACCTTCCAAAAATAATGAGAGATGAGGAAGCACGGGAAAAATATTGGATTTTGGACATAAATCAATTAGAGTTAAAATAGCCAGCACTAAGAATAATGTAATTTTACCAGGCCCAATGACCCCAAGGCTCTATTCTCAGAAAGCGAAGAAGACTGTAAACATCCTCAAGGTTGTTCTGTAGGAAGAAAAAAAATGACTCAATGTCAGAACGCATAAAAACTATATGATTATATCTCCTGTCGTGAGACTCGTGACCAACATAAAATAAGTGAACTAATATTCAATACAAATACAAATACAAATAGGATTGTAAGAAAACTCTGAAGACTAGAATCAAAGGGTAAAGGAGAAAAAGAATTGAAATAAAGAAAGAAAATTAGGGCCTGGAACCCTTCATGAATCCTCTGATCAGTGTAACCAGAGTATGAACAAGGCAGTGGAAGGATAAAGAGCACCATTCCCTCCTCTAGACTGAAACAGCTTCTAAGCACTAACAAAGTTTCCCCCCTTTGTCTTATTTATGGGTAGCATGAATTTGCAATTGAATAGTAGTTCTTTCCATCTCTCTAATCCCACCCCTAACATTTATCCTCTAAACTATTGGGTGTCCATCAATACTCGTTTGGAAGTCAATAAACAATCACAGCAGATATTTTTTAACTTTCCATAAGAAGAAAAAATACCAAATCCATGTTTGGAATTGAAAAAAGAAAAACAACAAAGCTTACACAAACACATTTAAGGGTTTGACAGCATTGCAAATTGCATGACAAACTAAATGTTCTCATACTTAAATGTAATGCCCAACTTGCAACGCTAGGATAAAACATAAATAATAAATGAAAGTGTAACAGAATAAAAATGCAAGATTTGAATATAACCACAATTCAGAGCATGAACCAGAAAACCACCGTCAATTATCATAATTTATACTGAGAATATCATAAACAGATTATAATTATACAGCTCAGAGATGTTAACCATAGGAAACTGTCGAAGTAGGTAAAGATTTGTAAGTTTAATCATACAACATAACCCTAGCATTAATTGAAAATTCCTGGTATATTGAGTTAATGCTTCACATAGTGGTCTTCTGTAAAAGTTGGGTGAAATTTCTTATCCTGGACTTAATCCGTACATACAAAAATGAATATCGTATAAAAGTAAGACTTGTAATATGATTATTCACCTGGATTGGAGTCCCAGTAAGACACCAGCGATTGTCAGCAATTAGAGCAGAGGCAGCCATAGAAACTTGGCTTTTAGAAGATTTTATAGTATGTGCCTCATCAAGAACCACTCTGAACCAACGAATTGAGAAGAGTCCACCATTATTCTCTCCATTCTGTACGTAAGAGGATAGAAAGATGCTTGGTTGATAAGAGTTAAGAAATGAAGCAAATAGGCAGAGAACTATAAGAGTAAACAGGTTTGCAACTACCTCACTAGAAAAATCGGAGGCCAAAATCCCGTATGTAGTAATCACAACATCACATTGAGCTAGACTTTTTGCATCTTTGGGCCTACCTTGTCCATAATGAACATATAAAGACAGAGTCCCAGGGTGCACATGAGTTTCAATCTCTGCCTGGAGAAATTGTCAAATGTTCAGAACAGGAAAGAAAGCATTTGAACTACTCTATATATCCCGCATTTGAATACAAATGTAATACAAAGTACAAACTTTAAGTAAATAAATACAGTAACCAAATAGTCACATCATGTTAATACCTTCCACTGCCCAAGAAGAGTCATAGGACATATTATCAAGTTGCCACCACTTGTTAGAGAAGTGTTTTTCTTCGTCGATTTATCAAAACCAGTAAATTTGGTTGTCTTCTTTGGAACCTTTGAAAGATTGGGAATTGTATCAGTGTCACTAACTTCACCACCTTCAATAAAGGACTGAGCAATAGGTTGACTGCCTAATGATCCACCCTTTCCTGAATGGGCAACGAGGAGTGATATGGTCATGATGGTCTTTCCAAGCCCCATAGCATCTGCTAAAATCTTCAATTTCACAAAAAATAATACATTAAAAACATTGAAATATATGTGAAAACAACAAAAACTTTCAGGGTTAGCAAGTTAAAAAACGTACCCCTCCTCTGGCCATTTGAAGGGTGCTGGGAAATTCTGTTGTGGCTTCACCCGAAAACGCATTCAAATAAACGACAAGCTCCCTCCTAAAAACCACAAGCACAACTACTTAATCAGAACCATTCATTGGTTTTTTTTTTACTGTGTCAAATAACCACAGGCACATACTTGTCAGCCAGGTGATATGCCTCCCAACATGGATGAAGGGTTGTTGCAGTCTCATCCCTTGCCCGTCCCTTCTCCATCTGAACCATCCAATGAAGAGCCTGTTTTTGATAGGGTCGCAGTTCACAGAGAAGATTTCCAGGGGGGTCCATTTCCTGAACAAAACTTTCAGGTTAGTCATCAATCATTATATCACTTATAAGCATAATATATGTAAAACGAACATGTTACTCTTAGAATGAAGCACCTCTAACTCTGAGCTTGATGCAACACCAACAATGTTGTCAAGATCAAATTCAGAAACAGAATCCTCGTCTTCATTCTCGTGACCATTTTGAGAAGGACGCTCAGACTTCGCATGTAGTAATGTAGCCTGAAGAGAAAATTCCTTCTGTTAAAAAAATCAACCATGCTAGTGGAGATGTAATCTAAAGCAATTATATCTGTAACATTTTACCGTTTGACTGAAAGGACGCTTGTTGGAATAGAAATCACCAGGAGTTAATTCTGCCTGAAAAAAAGTAATGATGCAAGTCAATATTCTAGTAAAATTGAGACTAACAAGTGAGTCACTGAACTAACTCCACAGGCAGCAAGAAAACACAACAATTTAGACTGAATAGATCGAAGATATAAAAGAGACCCGGGAAAAATAAAAAATAAAAACAAGTGACACAGGACCAACAATAACCTTCTTGAAAGGGCTCAGGCCAAGCAATCGAAACAGGGCTGGAAGAGGATGAAACACTGATTCATCTGTCGAATTCGTAGCATCCTTAAGAGAAACCTGATGATGCTTAACAAACATTGACCTATTGATGAAGACACTGAAATGAAACAGACACAACTTAATTATTTACCATCATGATAAATTAACTATAGAATCATAGAATTTTACAAACAAATCCTTCAACAAAACATCGAGCAAATTCAAATAGCTTGTCACATTGAGCATATATACCTGATTGACAAATTGATAGAATCCATGATGCCCAACACATTAGGCGCAAATTCACATTTCCCTTCAATCCTAACCTTATTATCCCGCACCAATGGCAATAAACATCGAGCCCATTCATTTGGTATTCTACCAATCTACCGGAAAAAGAAAAAAAACACATCAAATTAAATCACAGATTGAATTTTTCAGCGCTCTCAGCCTTGAGGTCTGCCATGACTCTGGTGAGTCTCTGAGACCCAACTCAAATTGAATTTAAAAAACAACAATTAACATTTTGCATTATTCAAAATTACCTCCCAATCTTGTTCATTAGAAAATCTCACTATCTCAGAACAACTTGCTGCTGCTCGACCAAAACCCTTCCCCGGAGAGGGCAAAACCGAAACCTTTTTAGCCGGAAATTTGAAAATCACTTTATCACCAGATTTTATACTCCTCCCTTTACAGGTAGACAACCCCGCCACTTCACCAGAACCAACAAACCACCAATCTTTGGATTCCAATTCGACGGAGCATTTATTGTTTTCTGCATTAGCGTTGCTCTTGGAGGTGGAGGTGGCAGTAACAGCGCGTGGGGTGACGGCGCGTGGGGTTGAATTCGGAGGAGAAACTCGTTGAGTGTTGGAAGCGCGTGGAGTGGATTTTGGAGGAGAAACTCGTTGAGTGTCGAAGATGATGTTGATGGCGGCAGTGACGTCGTTTTTGGCCAGGTGTAAGGCTCTGATGATTTCCATGTCGGTGAATTCGGAACCGACGATGGATCGGACGGTGGAGAGGTTGGGGTCGGTGACCTTGCTCCCCATTGAAACCCTAACCCTAAAAATTTCTTAGTTTTTTTTTTAATTAATTGAAGAAAAAAAAATCTTAGTTTAAAGTGAAAGGGTTTGAAGATTGGGAAAAGGAAGGAGAAAATTCAAAATTCGTATCAATCGTAAATTACGAAAGAGGCGCGGCGACGAGGAGCGTTACATGACGGGAGTAAGGCACGTGACTATTTATTTTCCTTTCCCGCCATATATCTAATTCATTCATTACTTTCTTGTTTTTTATTCAAGAGGTCTAAGTCAAATAAAGTTTTTTTTTTAAGAAAGTCAAACAAAGTTTTTTCTTTAGCAAAAGAACTTGAAGTTCAAATATTATATGAGTAATCACATCAATAATTAGTTAAAAATAAATGACTCTTTTGCAAGAATATGTTCATAATAAATCATCTATGATCACGAAATATCCAAAAAAAAATTGAATAGTGTAGGTGATAAGGTCAATCTTGTGCAAGTGTAAGAAGGAATATTATTATTGCGAATAAGTTGGTTGGGTTAGTTATTGAGGCTAAGGCCACAAGGAAAATTCTTGCAAATGCCAAGAACTAAACTATGGGATCCTTTACCCTCCTGAATGCCTTTGTCTAACAAACACCACAAAACTAGCCATATCTACGCTTAGTGTGATGATAACGGGCAAAATTGTTTATTATTACCTTACACTTTACACACAAACTATATAAAAAGATATTTCATCGCTTTTATCGATGACTGTTGAGACTATACTTTAATATGTCTCATGAAGACTTTCGTTATAGTCTTGGTTATGATTTTTGTCTTGTTGTTAGCAGTACTGGTAGAAGCGGTGGCTTGACCATTTACTGAAAAACATCATTTAATTGTGTTGTTCTCAATTATTCAAATAATCATATTATGATTATTCATATTGATGATCCGTCTACAGGTGTATGGCAGTTTACAAAGTATTATGGGTTTCCATAAGGGAGACGACGTCGTGACGCATGAGATTTCCTTTGAAGCTTGGCAAGGGATATTAACTTACCTTGCTGTATATGTGATGATTTCAATGATGTATTATCTGAGCATGAGACGGTGGGTGCGACGGATAGAGTAGGTTGGCTAATTAACGGGTTTCAACGAGCGGTGACAGACTCAAGTTTAACATATGTGCAAATGATGGGATATCCATACACATGGTTTAAAAGTCTTGGTACGCTGCGAGAAGTTGAAGAGAGATTAGATGTAGCACTGATGAATGATGGTTGGTATTCGATGTTTCCTAATGCACAAGTATAAAATTCGGTAGCCCTTGTATCTGATCACTACCCTATCCCAATGAAGCTGGAACAAATGGTACAAATTGGCGCTATATGCAATTTTAAATGTGAAAATGCTTGGAATTTTGATACTGGGTTTCAAGATGTTGTTATGACAAGCTGGAATAATAATGCTAGTTATTTTGTGGTACCTTGGTTAGAGGCGTGTGCAAGTGAGTTGTATTCCTGGAGCCGAAATAATTGTAACTGAAATAAAAAATTAAGAATGTTTCAAGATTTTGAATGAGTGTTGAGATCAAGATCATGCTTATGATCCCCAACAACTATCTTGTTTGCGACGTCAAATGAACAAGTTGTTGATCTAGGACGACAAATATTGGAGATAACGTGCAAAAACTCATTGGAATCATGATAGATATCTTAATACAAAATTCTTTCATGTATCTGCAACAACTCGTAATAAGGTTAACCACGTTGTTGCTTTGGAAGTGATAGATGCAACTCAAGTTACAAATGAGACATGTGTGTGCCATTTAGCTCGCAAATATTTTGAAGAATTGTGTCATGGGCAACATAGTGCTTATTCTCCAGTTATTATTGTTTTACAACCAGTAACTGATGATGTTGATAATTTGGTACTTACGGCACCATTTCAAATCAATGAATTCAAATAAGCTATGTTTTTTATGCATCCAAATAAATGCCCCACCCTGATGGGTTTGGTCCTGGTTTCTATCATCAATTTGAAATACATGTAGCCCCGACATTTTTTAAGAGTGTTGTCGATTGTTAAATGAAAGTCAATTTTCGTCAACGCGGAATGCAACTAATATAACGTGTATACCAAAAGGACAACAACAAAGGTCGATAAAGGATTGGAGATCAGTTGTGATTTGCAATGTATTGTATAAACTGACATCTAAAGTTCTTACCAACAGGATGAAAAGAGTACTTCACAAATGCATTATTACAGCCAATCCACATTTGTACCTGACTGATCGATCCTAGACAATACATTGGTTGCGTTTGAAGTAATCTATCACACGAAAATATACCATCGCAAGAGTAGTAATAATGTAGCTCTCAAATTGGATAAATGTAAAATGTATGATAGAATTGGTTGGGTGTATCTGAAGGAAGTAATGTTGAAATTGGGTTTTTTCAACACAATGAGTGTGTTGGATACTTATGTGTGTCGAATTTGTGGACTACTCTGTCATTGTTAACAACAATTTGTCTGGTCTGATTATTACAGGGTGGGGGCTTCACCATGGGTGATCCTTTGTAGTTGTACTTATTTATTATTTGTGAAGAAGGGTTGTTCGTGCTTATTCGGCAAGCAGGCATGAGGGTTGACTTACATGACGTGCGGATTTGTACTAATGCTCCGATGGTGTCTCACCGTTTATTTGCAAATGACTATATTTTTTCTTCAGGGAATCTGTAATTGAGGTGCACATCATTAAAAATATATTGACGACGTATGAAGCAACATCAGGTCAAGCACTAAGCCCACCAAAGTATGAAGTGTACCATAACACACTGGTTGATCAGTCAATGTGCATATCTCTTACATAAATACTCAGAGTCCAAGTAGTACCAGACACATGCAAATACTCGGGGCTACCATATATGATCGGAATAAACAAGCAAGCAACATTTGGCTACATCAAGGATCAAATCTACAAGATATACCATCGTATGGAATGAGTATTTTTCTTCCCCCGAAAACATTAACAGGTGTTGTTGAAAAAATTATGAATGCATTTTAGTGGGGACATGGTGGAGAAACTAATAGGGTAATTCATTGGATGTTATGGGAGAAATTGTCAGTTCACAAAAAATGTGGTGGTAAGGGGTTCAAGGACCTCGCCTCTTTCAATGTTGTAATGCTCGGTAAACAAGCCTGAAAATTTCAAATTGATGCACATAGCCTTGTGTCACGTCTATTTAAGACTCGTTATTTTTCGACTTCTGATTTCTTTGGGGCTAAAATAGGTACCAGCCTAAGCTATGCCTGGCTTAGTGTAGAAGATGTGGTGAAAAGAGGCGTAAGGTGGAGTATTGGCACAAGTAATAGTATCCCTTTGATGGACCAACCTTGGTTAGCCTCCAGTGTTAATATTTCGGCCATACACACAAGTAATGCAAAATTTCACTCTATTTGTGTTAGTGAACTAATCAATCAAATATCAAAATCGTGGAAAGAACCTCCTGCTTATACTTGTTTGACATCCACATCGCCACTTAAATCCTAAATACACCTATTTCCCTGCAAGTTACTAATCATAGTTTTGTATGGCAAGGTGGGAAAAAAGATCGAAATTATGTACCTAGTTCCTACATAACATGTTCAGAAGTTATTCAAACACACATCCCACATGAGAAGACACATGCAGTGGAATTTTATATGGAAACCCAAGGTGCTGCCAAAAGTGAAAAATCTCGTGTGGAGTGTAGGTCGCGATTGCTTTCCTAGTCGTGTACGCATCAACAATAGAGGTGTTGCATGTTCATCTGAATGTGTTATGTGCAATGATTCTGATGAGGATTCTCCACATGCTCTTTTCACCTATCCTCGAGCGTCGCAAGTTCGGCAAGTTGCTAACCTAAGGAATGTTGCAGATAATGTCGTGAATGAGTTTAATAATACGACAACAATTGTATTTTGTTTACTAGATCAACTTTAACTGTCATAATGTTATTTATTTGCATTAGTCCTTTGGAGTATTTGGAAGCGTCGTAACTTGAGATTATGACAACAAGTGAATGAAACGACAACTCAAGTCTTTGAACCTGTCGTCCACATGCTAGAAGACTGAAAACTTGCTCAGGAATGGAGACGACCCGCAGGTACACAAGCATCAAATATGCCACTAGGGCTGAGTACTATCAACAAAGTTTGGTGGCAATGTCCCGTCCCATGTAGACAAAAATGCAATGTAATTGCTTCCTTCTCAATGTCCCATAGTAAGGTTGATATTATATTGTGTATATGAGATGCCGACGGGGGTTATGTGCTTGCTAAAACAACATGGTTTGCACTGTTGTGTTTTGTGGAGGTTGGCAAAGCTTTAGGACTTTGTGAAGCACTGTAGTGGGTGGTTGGGTTGGGATTGAATATCATGGATTTCTCTTTGGATTCAAAACTCGTCGTTGATTTTGTGAATAGTAATAATAGCAGTAACACTAATTTTAGAAGTATTATTAGTCGTTGTCGACAGCTACTTAGCAGATTTACCAACTCTAAGGCAGGGTTTTGTTGGAACAAAGGGTGTTTCACAAGTCACCTATTGAGTTTTGACAATAACAAGGTATTAAAAATAATCAATTGGATATGCTAAACAATTTGTTCAAGTGTACAGGATCCATAATCAAAGTACT
>Ga0315914_1003634_pt1 | contig 23384 bp, 10 predicted proteins | sample MpolenodulesMG_FD_203920 | JGI IMG/M metagenome (GOLD analysis project Ga0315914, IMG submission 203920) | Medicago polymorpha root nodule microbial communities from Los Angeles, California, United States - elongated nodules | ecosystem: Host-associated > Plants > Roots > Nodule | place: USA...
TCATCAAACAGATAAGGAGTTATCTAAAAAATGAAAAAGATGTTGGAGGGTGGTGTGGTGCGATGAGAGTGTAGGGCACAGAGGACCATGTCAGCATCGTGATGACGTAAATTGGCTGTGTTTTAAAAGTGCCACTAAGGATGAATCTAACGTTGAGGGCTTATTTGGTCATGCATAATATCCTCTTGAAACTATAAAACAAATATTTTTGAAGAAGGTCTTCAACGGTCGAAACTATTTAGAAAACAATAAAAAGAAAAAAATAAATATGTTATCCTATCTTTTTTATAAAAAGACAAGTGGATTGACAAAAATTAATGAATATGATATAATATTTTTTCTTTTTGAGAGAGAATATGATATAATATATAAACCAATACATCAATTTTAGTTAATCCAGTTATCTTTTATATAAAAAAAAATTCAGAAGAAGTATTATGTATTTTCAAAATAATTAAATAATAAATTTTTGGTGTTGCGCTAAAATACAATGTCTAAAAAATTATGATCATCTATGCATATTGTTTTTAAGAAGCTAAACTGATTTTTTTTTTAAACAAGCCAAAATGAATTACATTACTAACAATGATAGTTTTTCCTGCACAAGACGTACTAGAGAACGTCAAAAACATAAAATTTGTAGTACAAGGGCTGCCAAAAACCAGAATGAAATATACGCATTATATTCATTAACAAAGATGCAGAAAATTAAAAAGAGGACAAAGCAAACATTTCTCGAGATTGTATGAGGTACAATGGAAACATCTTTCAATAGAATTTGTTCCATTATTCACATTCACAAGCACTAAAGATTGAAAACTAAATATCTTGATTAAAAAGATTTGAACTCTTTCCACTTGGACTGAATTTGTAGGGTTGACATTGATGACATTTGTGAGCCTTCTAATTGGTTACATTAAATTCATTATAATTTGTTTGAAATAAAGTATAATTTTATTATCATTATTATTTTATATATGAATACTGTTCACACAATTTTTATGTTCTACTATACTCAATTGTGCTGCCATAGACTCAATTGTAAAAATTTCATTTAAAAGAAATTTTTACACATATTATGTGGAAGGAAAAATAAATAATAATATATCAAATATTTGTATATACAAATAAATTTTAGTAAATTTAGCAGATTCGGGGTATGATCTCTGTCCCCATCTCCACGCTACCACTGGAGAACTTTCTCCCCCGTCTCCATGGAGAAAAATTCATCGTCCCAAAACTTTTAAACGAGGTAGTCTTTGTGAGGATCGCCAATTCCAGATGTATGTTGACATCCCTAGTATCAATACACTTTTTTGCAATATATACTTGTTACCATTCAATATATTTCATGTGGATTTCACTAAATAATCACTTAAAAACATAAGTGAAACCAAATTATTTAGTAAAACCCACAAAATTTTCATTATGTAATGTAATCAAATATTAGTGTGTCTAATAATCTCCATTCCCTTAAGGAAAGAGATCAAGAATATACAACAAAAACTTCTTTATAATCTATTCTATATCTAACCTATATCATCACTACCCTGATTCTGTTTCTCTTGTTGCATTAATTTCATCTTGTCTCTCATTCCCTTCTGAAGTATTAGACTCATCAAGAGATTGTCTTATGGTGAATGTCACAGGTCTCACATGTTTTTCTTCACAAACATTATGTAATGTTAAACGACATACAGGACACGTGGATTGTTTTCTTAACCACATATCAATGCAAGAAAGATGAAAAGTGTGTCCACAATAAGGTATTATGCGTAATATTTCTTTTTCTTTGTACTCTCCCAAACATATCACACACCTGTAAAAACAAAGCTGAAATTTAGAAAAGGACAAAATTTGGTGTTGTTTGTGCTATAAAAAAAGTAGCTAAATTTGGAATAGTTCTTTTTATCCTATTAGATTTTTTTTAGAAAAAGCAAAATTGTATTGGTAAGCAATGATCAAAGCATAAGGTATGCTGCCTAAGTTTGTCTTATTAGATTAACAAATCCATGTGTTGAATTTAGATTGGATTTGGAGGATAATAAAAACAGCATAAATAAATAAAATAGTAGTAGATAAATTGCTAGTAATTTTATAAACTAAACTGACTAACGAAAGACACAATAAAAAACACATTTAAGAATCAAACACGCTAAGGAATGACTCGTTCATGAATGTTTCTGTAAATTTGAAACATTCAATGACTATAATGATAAAGTTTGACGTATTCAAGAACCAAAGTAACTGTTTACTCTACAAATTGTTTTAAATAAGGTTTTATTAAAATAAATAATTTTTGGAAAGATGACTTTTATGAGGGAAGGTGCAGTCAATTATAAGATATGCAGATTAGAGACTATACTTAACTGTGTACACTGAAGATGACTGAAGGCCTCTTGATTGAAATGTAAAGTAGGGATTGCAGCAACAAATGCAGGTTCAGGCTCATTACCATGATATTCTGGCTATCAAGTAAACAATGCAAAAGTTAATACTTGAACCATCCAACTTGACCAGTTACATTATGACATAAACAAAAAAAAAACTACTCAAGAATCAAATACATGTCATCTTGAAAAGAAATATTATATTAAGAGGCAAATAATACACACACATTCAAATTAATCACATAACACCCATTACATCCTCAAACAAATTTCATCATATATTTCATTTTCCACCATTTTTCCTCAAATATTGCCAAGTTCAAAAAAATAAGAACAAAAATCCAGAAAAAACTTTTTGTTTTTTTTTTTATAACAAAATAAAGTAACAGTATAACATCAATTAATTGACTTTATAATTATGCAATCATGTTAACAAACAAAAAAGTCAACTCATAGAAAGAGTGAATAAGAAAAATAAGTCAAAGTTGAAATTTACCCGTTCAATATCTGGTCTTGATTCCATCTCATATATAGTACGTGATCCCACATGCCTTTCTCTAAATCTTCCACAAATTAATCTTGTACATACAAATACAATGAAAGTTGCACTCAATCCAAATCCAATAATTGTAGTAACCAAATTGTTACTTGAACTCATCATAAAAATTCCAACACCCCCACTTCACAAAACCAATCTTTTTAGAACAAAAAACAAACACAAGAAGCTAAAACAAAGAAGATGAAGAAAAAATAAAAAAAGCTCCAAGGTATATTATATATTATAGTATAGTATATATCAATATAACACAGCCCACAAGTTCCAAAAGATAAAGAAGATGATAAACAATAAAAATTTATTGAGGACCCAAAAAAATAACCCTTATAAAAAAAATATCAATATTTTTTATGTGGAATCCAAGTGGCTTTGGTGTGACTCAAAGTGAAGATGAATGGTGAGAAAGAGAAGTAGAGAGTTGTGGAAGAAGAAGGTTGATTCTGTTGCCTCTTGGAATCATATTCGTGGGGTCCATTATATGATTTTGACCAATTGAAAATGAGGTAATCAAAATCAAACGGTTGAGAGTTTATGTCAAATCTTTGGTTTTTAGTAACAAATGATCACAACGGTTAGGAAAGTTCATTGGATTTAAACAGCTTTTGAAACCGCTGCTATTGTTATTGGTTTGGTCACTTTTGAATATAAGTTAAGGTTTATTTTCGTGGTTCTCTTGTCCAAAGGTCAAGAATATCAATGATAATTACAAATGAATTAAGAATGTTTTTCATTGGTTCCAAGTCAAACTTGCAGGTAACTTAATCTTTTTTCTATATATGAAAAAAATTTGAATAAATTTATTCTATAAGTAAAAATATACTTTTTAAATTGATTGAATAACTGATAAGATACATATGATATTCAATGATTTTTTTTAAGATTATTTTTTAATGATCTTAAAAAGTGATATTTTCCTTATAATAACTAGCAAAAAACGGACGAACACCGATCTTTTTATTGCACTAACAGTTGTGAATCTATATCATCTATATCTATATCATCTATACTATATATAAAGAAAATTACTTTCAGCACTTTTGGGCTGAATTTTTCTTTTCAAAAATACCCTCAATTTTCAATACAAATGACATATGTAACAAATAGATAAGAATAAATTTAAATATTAAAACAAATGTAACAAACACGATATGAATATATGTTTTTATGTTTTTTTTCCTTTATCCTTTAAAAAGTGCAACAAACTAGATGAGTATATTTATACTTACTTTTTCATCATTCCAATTATACCGTTAAACAACTTTTTCTATGAAAAAATTGTTCTCGGTGTCATTAAAAAAAGAATTTAGATTTTTTTTTTGTTGTATTATTGTCGGTGTCGTTGAAATAGATAATCATGGTTAGTTTGATTTTTTATAATTTGAAAGCAACAAACATTTATATTTTTTTTAGTTTTAATCAAAATCAAAATTTCATAAAAAAAACACCGTTCATAATTTTCAAACATTAGCAAAATAAAAAGAGCGGAAAGACGGACACGTGAGTGCCCGTCTTTTTGCTAGTAAATATAAAGAAAATAGCATGTTTTGATTCTTTTGGATTGACTTTTTCTCGATCCAAAATTACGTTCAACTTTCAAAATAAATAACACATATAACAAGTAGATAAGAGAAAATTCAAATATTAAAATAAAAGTGTAACAAACAAGATAGGATTATATGTCCAATTTTTTTTATTTTATCCTTTAAAAATGTAACAAACTATATGGATATATCTATTACTTACTTTACACAAAGAAAATATGAGATTTTGAGCTGACTTTTTCATTATTTCAATTATACTCTTAAACAATTTTTTCTATAATAATGATTGTTGTTAATGTCATTACAAAGATAAAAATTTAGATTATATTTTTTTTTGTTATATTGTTGGTGTCATTGAAATAGATAAAAAATGGTTCGTTTAGTTTGTTATAATTTGAATGTAACAAGCATTTATATTTTTTACTTTTAATCAAACTCAAAATTTTATAAAAATATACCGTTAATAATTTTCAAACGTTGACGCAATAAAAAGAGCGACAAGAGGGCACATGAGTGCTCATCTTTTTGCTAGTTATGAGTGATGTTTTTTTAGGGAATTAATAATGTTTTTTAATGAAATTTTGTTTTTGATTAAAAGTATCGAGATTGATGTTTGTGAATTTCAAATTATAATAGACCCCACAAACCACTTCATCTTTTTATAACAAACCTAACAAACTACTCTCTTCGTTCCTTTTTAAGTGTCGTTTAAGTGCAGTTTTAGCGTTTCTATTTAACTGTCATTTTGGTATGTTAAGGGTATGATTTGTAACTTACACCCTTTGTCAATTACTCTTATCTTTTTCAATAAAACTAATTAATGTTATATATTTGGAAAACTAAAGTTGATTTTTTTAAACAAAGTTTGTTTTTTCTAAAACAAAGTTTTTTTCTTGTTATCTTCGAATTTAAACAAAATTTTGTTACCTATAATAATGGTTTCATGAATAGTAAAATTCTATAAATAAAATGCGTAATAATTGTTTTGTTATTGATGATTGAACATCAGTATTTAAATATGGTAAAGGAGTAGTCTCAACATTCAAGTATATGTCCCACAGTGTGAATCTAGCATTGGTTGAAGTCATGGTTGAAACCTTAACTTTGATTAAAAGAGTTGGAGGAAAGTTAATTTTTTCTTAGCTTAGTTTAGTTTGTTATAATTTGAATGCAACAAACATTTATATTTTTACTTTTAATCAAAATCAAGATTTCATAAAAAAATGCCGTTAATAATTTTCAAACGGTGACACAATAAAAAGAACGGAAAGACAGACACGTGAGTGTCTGTTTCACTAGTTATGAATGATGTTTATTTTATGAAATTTTGTTTTTGATTAAAAGTATCGAGATTGATGTTTGTGAATTTCAAATTATAACAAACCCAACAAATCAGTTCATCTTTTTATAACAAACCTAACAAACTATGTTTTTCTTTTTCAATTACACCAACAATATACTAAATATAATATAATCTTTTTAATGACATCAACAAAATAATATAATTTATCCAAAGATATAATTGAAATAATAAAAAAGATAGTCCAAAATCTCGTATGCTCTTTATATATAGTATAGACGATCATAGGAAATATATATATAAAAGAAATATAAGATTTTTAGGATGCCTTTTCATTATTTATGTTTCATCCTTATCAACTCAATTCTTTTTTAATGTGACTTTATGCTCTTATGCTTTTTATGCTCTTTTACATTGACCCTCCATTTCATGCGGCTTTTACTGGCAAGTTGTCAGATGTGATAGTTGATGGTGATTCGAGCCTCCCTACGACTCTGGAGTCCATCCCTGAAGTGCCTAATCGGTTGGAGCTTATTGTTTTGCCGAGTACCCCTCTCCCTGATACTCAGATTTGGCCTCAGTCCGCTGATGGTAAGTTAACTACTAAGTAGGCGTTTTCCTTCATTAGGTTGGTTGATGTGTTGCTTCCTTGGGCGGAGTGCCTTTGGAAGTCTTGTATACCGCCCTTCCACTCCTTTATTTTTTTGGCGGCTTATGCATGGTAAAATGCCAACGGAAGAAAATCTTCGAAATTGGGGTTGTGTTATTGTTTCAGTTTGCTCATTTTGCTTGAAATCGGAGGAAACATCCGAGCATTTCCTATGGTGTCCCTTTGCTGTAGAGCTTTGGAATTGGCTTGGTGGCAAGCTTAATTGTGTATTGGACCTCTCTGCGGTTCTATCTCTTCTTTCTTGTATTCCGCTTCACGGTTCTTCTCAAGTTTCTGACATGTTTATGGTTGTGGTGGTGCATACTCTACATACTATTTGGTTATCTCGTAACACATTACACTTCTCTATGAGAAAGGCGACAATTCATGCGGCCAAGGTGCGCATACACTCTTTGGTGGCTATGAGTGGTAACTCCTCGATAGGTAATTGTTTGACTTCAGAATTTAGTTTTCTTGACTCATTTTCGGTCCCCCCCAATAACCGGAGGGTCAAGGAAATAATTATGGTGTTACGGAAGGCTCCCTCTCCTCCTCGGCTGAAGGTCAATACTGATGGTTCAGCCATCGGAGGGCACGCTGCCTGTGGTGGGTTATTCAGGGATTACCTAGGGACCTTTCTTGGGGCCTTTACTTGTAACCTTGGCATTTCTTCTGTTTTTCATTCTCAGATTAATGGGTTAATTTTTGCCATTGAATTTGCGGTGCAAAATGGTTGGAGGAATATTTGGCTAGAGAGTGACTCCACGAGTGCTCTGATGATTTTTAGTAATGCTTCCTTAGTCCCGGTTATGCTTCGTAACAGATGGCATAATGCGTTGCATCTTGGTGTTCAGGTTATTTCTTCTCATATTTACTGCGAAGGTAACTATTGCGCTGATAGGTTGGCCAATATGAGTCATTTGGTTCAGGGTCCAGTCTGGGTGGCTTCTTTACCTCTGGAACTACATTCTAATTTCTTTCGTGAACGGTGCAGTCTTCCTAACTATAGATTTCCATAGTCTGCTTCTCCTTTTTTTCCTCTGTATTTTCAGCTTTGGAGGGTTTTGGCCTAGTCCCCCCTCTTGTACATCCTTTTCTCCTTTTTTTTAATAAAATCTTTTGAGTTTGGCGTCTTAGGAAGGAGGTTTTTCGGGGTGCCAACCTAGTTAGGATATCGTTGTTTCCTCCCGAGGCATGTCCTTTCTCCTGGCTTACCTAAAAAAAAAAAATTAAATTCAAATTTGAAAATTAGCTACCTATTTTGGTTGAACATTTTTTTTGTTATAACTTTTTCAAAATAAAAAAGATTTAAATTGAATACTGAAAGTCAATTTGAATAATTTTAAATAGTATAGATATTACGATAATTAATATATATATATATATATATATATATATATATGTATGTATGTATGTATGATCGAGTTGGATCGAAAAGGATAGTTGAGCTGCTTAGATCCATCGTTTGCTAGGACTTAACCACCGGACTATCCGTTGTTTACCTGATTCAGTTGAGTTGAGGTGAGGTGATGACTTTGGTGAAGTTGTTCGTCAATCCTCGATGAAACAAAGAGGAGTTGTGTACTTGCATTTTCTCCAACGCCTAAGTCAATGGCGCGTCCAAGAGATGCAGTCATAATTTAGGGTAAGAAATGCCATACCTGACCTAATTCTAAGACATGGCTATAAATAGTGGTTAGGTAGGGCTTGGCTAGCAAACCTTATCATGACAATCGTGCCTGCAGGTACGAACGTGGGTAACTCTCGGCTTTGGGTGAGTTATGCTCGGCCTTGGTGGGCATGGGTAACTCCCAACCCTCGTCACATACTGTTATCTGGTGCATTTTAGGGCATGTCCATGGTATGGGTTTGCCTGCTTAATGAACTTGGGTTAGATCCAAGAGGATCCATATTGGGCTTTAGGCCAATCTGGAACAGTAGCCCCCCAAGCTATAGGCCATGGGAGACAGACTATAGCTTGTTAGAAGCTCTCTCTTTTGAAGTCCGCCTTAGAAGTTGGAGACATTGTATGATATTATGCCTTTGGGCGTTTAAAGGCCTTGGCAGACTTTGGAAGTATCCTTGCAAGGCTTCCGAAGTTTCCAGTATCGTGGCTTAATGCCATCCAGCTAATTGGGGTCTCATAGGTTCCTCGAGTTACTAGGACCGTAGCTTTATGTCGTCCAATCTGATTGTTTCTCGAGTCTTGCAGGCGATTTGAGCCATTTCCTTGCCAAACTTTATGTATTTCTATAAAGTTTTTGTGAAAAAAAATGTATTTCTTTGAAGTTAAAAGATTTTAAATTTTACGTTAAAACTTATTAATAAAAATAAAATTATGGTAGAATTAAATTATTAGGTTTTTTAAAAACTTATAGAATTCATTTTTCCCACACAAATAACACCATAAAATCATTAGATAAACTTGAATGATATATTTATCCTTTTCAAAAAATACCTCAAACTATTACTGTATTTTTCTTTGATACATTGAATAACACTATTACAATGATTAAAAAAAATAGTATTATTATAAAGTATGATTTAATTTATAAAATATTTAATACAATTACCTATTTAATGTTTTCCTGAATTATCCCTTAAGTGAGTCCTTCTAGAAGGTTTGAATTGACCGTCAGTCTTAAGATGGATTTGAAAATAGTTTTGAACCAAAAGCATAAGTGCCTTGGTTAATACCCCCTACCCCTAAAATTTAAAAAATGTATTAAATTTATAATAATTTTAATATAGTTTTAAATTTACCATAATTTTTATGTATATTAAATACAGACGAACCTGCTTAAAAGAGACAAGTGAAAAAATGCGACATATAAAAACAACATGCTCAGTAATAATAGTCGTGACTCGTCGTGCGAATACTCTTGTCAGGATCATACTAGGCACACTCAACTTGGTGTATCTCGAGCAACACCAATGGCTTCAATGAATGATGTAATATGTTCAAAGAGACAACCGCCAATTAACACGATCTATGTAAGTTTCTTCCATCTATCTATATTTTTACTATTTCATATATTTCCAACATAATCAATCATTTTCATTATGTAGTATACAAATATTAAATTCTATATTATTTTCTATCATAAATCATAATCAATCATTTTATATATTATTTTCTATCAAACCTAATATTTCACAGTGTTTGTGTAATATTAATATTATCTATTTTTAAAACATGATATTCGGACCAAGGACAGACTAATTAGAGGGGTTTAATCTCATTTTTCACTTGCAGGGATCATTCGAAACCATCACATAGATATGTGTGGACTTTTCCCACCAGAATTGGCATCAGGGGGATTCAAACATAAAATCTTAGGAATAGGTCAATCCAAAACCACTAGGCCAACCCAAATGTGTAATATTAATATTAATAAAAAATGATTTACAAATGTATTTTGTATATACAAAAACTGATCCAAATAATTTTGCATTCGATTAGATTAGGTCAAATAATTTCTTTTAAATTGTTCTTCAAACCAAACAGAATCTCACATGATTTATATTTTAAATTGGATGATTTTTATCTCTCTCTTTTAACAGTCTTGGTGCATCTCGAGCAACAACAACTGCTTCAAAGAAGAAACCGCACGTGATATGCGTAAGTTTCTTCCATCTATCTATATTTTTATTACTTCATATATTTCAAATATAATCAATCATTTTCATTTTGTAATATACAAATATTAAATTATAATATATTTTATATATTATTCTCTATCAAACCTAATATTTCACCGTGTTTGTGTACTATTAATATTATTTATTTTTAAAACTCGATATCCGGTCCAAGGACGAACAAATCAGAGGGGTTCAATCTCATTGTTCACCTGCGGGGGATTATTTAAACCTAACACACATATCTGTGTGGACTTTTTCACCAAAATTTGCACTAGGGGGATTCAAACATGAGATCTTGAGAGTAGGCCAATCCAAAACCACCAGGCCAACCAAAATATGTAATATTAACATTAATAAAAAAATATTTACAATTGTATTTTGATTATACAAAAAATGATCCAAATAAATCTGCATTCAATTCGATCAGATCAAATAATTTCTTTTATTGTGTTATTCAAATCGAACAGATCCTCGCATGATTTTTATTTTTAATCGGATGATTTTTATCTTAAAACTGATCTAAACTATACCCACTCATACAATCACTTAATTCACAAACCAACAATGATGTAAAAAAAACATGCTTGGGAGTTGGAAACAACAAATCGAATAGTAAGAGATAACACATGATTCTTACCATGGGAGAGGTGAAAATATGGAATTAATTTTTTTCTTCAAAGTCAATATTATAAATGATGTTGATTGACATATAAGATAAATTTAAGTCATGTTCTTATTTTTTTTTTTTATTATAATCCAAAAACTAAAGAATAGTTGAATCATAGGTGACCAGGTATCATAAACATTAAGGGCTAAAGGAATACTTAAAAACATTTTTTATACAGATGAGTTATTATTAAGAGTTATAACAAAAAATCAGTATAAAATATAAAATCCTACAATAATATGTATTTTTTCATTAAAAGTTTTTATATTATTGTGAAATTAGGTAAAATATAATATATCTCTTTAAACTTATTGAATATTGTATAACTCAAAAAAGACTATATTAATTACCCTTATTTATCAAATTTAAAATACAATTAAATAATTTTTTTTTATAATTTTAAAATATTCTCTTATCTTAATATAATTAGTATTAACCATAATCATATCTCCCCATTAAAATACATATTCAAACATGTAACAAAAAAAATACATGTTCAAACATTGAACTATATAAATGATTATACTTCCCAAAAAAAAATGATCATACTTACTCGAATTCATGAATAAAAATATTTTAAGAATGTATTATAATAAACTTGTCCAACGCAGGATAATAATTATTGTCAGAAAAACGGAAGGATAATAATATAGTTCATCTATGATTTAAGATTTTTTTATAATTAAAAAAAATAATAGTCTAATTAAAAGCGCTTAAATGAGATGACACAAGTCTCTTTTTATTTAACCATGGTATGTAGTTTGAACCTAAGCTTGAACATGTAACAATATTAAAACTCTTGTTACCCATTTAGATCCATAGTAGTCGAAGGATTAATCTTTGCCGTTTGAAAAAAAAATACTAGGTTTTAAACAAAGTAGCCTTCAATCTATTAAAAAAAAAAACATTTTCTCACACAAAATATATCCTTTTCTCCAACAATTTTCCTCATTTTCTTGTTTTACATAAAAAATACTCTCCAACTTTCCCCTGTTTCTTGTTCCCTTTTTTCTTGCACCACTTTTCTCAATTCTCATTGATCTCTCTTTCTTCATTAGCATCGATGGAGGTTTACTCCAAGAAAAAATCATCGATCGAGGCATTACAGGGATTATGAGTGCTATTCTCTATTTCTTGCATTTTCCAACAATGTATTCAAGAAGTTTGTTTACATTGTTGGAAAACGCAAGGAAGAGAGAAGAACACTTACAATTCCTTTAGTGTCTTCATCGATGATGTTTACTTTGCATAATTCTCCATCAGTGCTAATGAAGGAAGATAGGCCAATAAGAATTTAGAAGAGTAGTGCAAGAAGAAGCAAACAAGGAACATGGGAAGTTGGAGAGTTTAATTTTTATATAAAACAAGAAAATGAGGAAAATAGTTGGAGAAAAGGATAATATTTTGTGTGAGAAAGACTATATTTTTTTTTATAGATTAAAGGCAATTTTTAAAAAAATTGGTATTTTTGTTCAATCAGCAAAGATTAATCCTTCGACGATTATGGATCCAAATGGGTGACAACATTTTTAATATTGTTGCATATCCAAGTTTGTGTTCAAACTCGAGACATTGGTTAAACTAAAAGAAATGAGTATCATCGCATCTAAGTTCTCTTAGATTAGTCCTTTTTTAGTTATAAAAAATTCATAAATTATAGATTAACTATATTATTATCCCTGCGTGTTTCTTTTTGACAAAAGTTATTATATATCCTACGTTGAACAAGTTTATTATAATAATACATAAAACATTTTTATTCATGAATTTTACCAATTATAATAATTTATATAGTTCAATGTTTGAACATACATATTTTTTTGTTACATGGTTGAACATGTATTAAAATAGAGTGGTATTATTATGTTTAATATTAATTTATATTAAAATAAGAGAATATTTTAAAAGTATTAAAATTTGTTTTGGTGTATGCATTAAATTTGATAAATATCTAAGGGCAATTAATATAGTCTTTGTTGAGTTATAAAATATTCAACAAATTTAAAGAGTTATACTATATTTTACCTCATAGTACAGTCATATATAACTAGCAATAGAGCCTCAGTGCAAGAAATTTTTGATTTGTGCAACAGAAACTGGTCACCTCAGTGTAAGTTCACCATTTTAGCTGTTATAACAAATTGTTTTAACGTGATATGGTATTACAGAAATCAGAAAAGATTCTCAAATTTGAATGATAATCCAAAAACATCTATTAATCGTGATGGTGCTTCTCAGGAAACCCCAGTATATCTGCTTTGCTGGAATTTTTAGAAATTCAAATGCAAGTTTTTTAGGTGCTTTTGCTCTTCATATGGGTATATCAAATGCTCTTGAAGCTGAAATTACTGTTGCAATGATTGCTATTGAGACTTCCTATCAGAAAGATTGGCATCCTTTGTGCCTACAAACAGACTCTTTGCTTCTTACTTTGGCTTTCAAAACTCTCAAGATAATTCCTTGGCATTTATTAAATAGATGGGAGAACTGTAAATTATTATGTGCTTCTATGACTTTTATTGTAACTCATATATTCAGATAAGAGAATCATTCTACAGGCAAACTTGTGAATCTTGGCTTAGTTCAGTCTGATTTCATCTGGTGAAATGAATTACCTTTTCAAATTAGGGAAGATCACAATAGAAATAGATTAGATATTTCGTAGTTCAGGTTCACTAATATGTATTGAGGGTTTTGACTTTATGTCCCTCCTCTTCTTTTTGGTTTTCCCTTTGTTTTAATATATTTTAGGGGATTGTTGTATTGCAATCTTCCTTTGTTTAAAAAAAAGTCATATAAAACTTTTAATAAAAAAATACATATTATTGTAGGATTTATATTTTATATTTATATCTTGTCAGAACGTGTAATATTAGTGCATCCACTACTATGAGAATATCAATCTCCAACAAAATTTTATTATTAACCTCGGATAAACTTATAATCTTCTTAATTTGATGAGTCTATTAGTCATTTTGCAAATAAAAAAGCCAATTTATTATGGAATAAATATAGGAAAATAGTTTTTCCTCCTTTCTATAATGTCATAGATATAGGAAAACAATTTCTTCTTATATCTTTAATCTCTTATCTAACTAATTCACATATAAAACAAAATAAAAAATATTTAATATAAACACTGCATTAATGTTGATATTTTGAAAATAATCATCAGTTTTCAAATTTTTATCATATCGACCTTCTTATATTGGTACATAAAAATTTGTCTTTGTAGATATACACACATAAAATTTGCAATGAGCCGGATGGGAATATATAATGATGTTTTGCATATAAAAAAACAAAACATTTAATAGAAACAATATATTAAGGTTGATATTTTGAAAAATGGTCACGAGTTTTCAAAATTTTATCATATCGACTTTCTCATATTTGTACATAAAAAATTTCTTTCATAAATATATGCAATAAAATCTGGAAAGGGCATGGTGCAAAAATTTAATGGATTTTTGCATATAATTATTTTTATATATATATAAATATTACATTAATACTGATAATTTTCATTTACTATCTTTAAACATTTCACAATATTATCAATGTAATTATTTTTATATATACTAGCGAAAAGACGGGCATTCACTTGTCCGTCTTTCCACTCTTTTCATTGCGCTAACGTTTGAAAATTATGAATGGTGTTTTTTGATGAAATTTTAATTTTGATTAAAAGTAAAAATATAAATATTTTTTGCTTTCAAATTATAACAAATCAAACTAACCTTGATTATCTATTTCAATGAAACCAACAATATAACAAAAAATATATAATCTAAATTCTTATTTTTTTTAATGACACCAACAACAATCTTTATTATAGAAAAATTGTTGTTTAAGGTTATAATTGGGATAATGAAATATTAAGTATAGATACACTCATCCAATTTGTTACACTTTTTAAATGATAAAGGAAAAAAGTGTATATTTTTGTTTGTTAGACTTTTATTTTGATATTTTAATTTTTTTTTATCTATTTGTTACATGCGTTATTTATATTGAAAATTAAGGACATTTTTTGAAAGAGAAAAAGTCAGCCTAAAAATGCTGAAAGGAGTTATTTTGTTTATATATAGTATAGATAATCACCGCATGTGTGAATACCAAGTAAATATTACATTAATAAAATTATTATATTAATACTGATAATTTTCATTTACTATCTTTAAACATTTCACAATATTATCAATGTAATTATATCAAAGTTACATCAATGTTACACCGCTCAATATCATTTTACCTGATGTATATTTTTCAAATTTAACCGTTGGATTGTAAGTTTATATCACATAGATCATTCACATAAATTTTTACGAATATCTAAACCCGTTTCATATGTTATTGAGATACATCAAGATTAATAGTTTATGCATTTTTATATAACACCGTTAAACTTGTTGTATCTCAATAACATATCAAATGATTTTAGATTTTCGTAAAAAATTACGTGAATGATCTATGTGATATAAACTTACAATCCAATGGTCGAATTTGAAAAATATGCATCGAGTAAAACGATATTGAGCGGTGTAACTTTTAAGCGGTGTAATTTGATCCCTCCTCTCTCTCTCTCTCTCTCTCTCTATATATATATATATATATATATATAATTACCGCGATGTTACGCAACTCGTGTTTCCATTAAACTACTGGCCCGTTCATAGCATTTTACGGGCCTTAGGCCAATTTGAGAAAGAGCCCTTAATATAATAGTTTTTTTTTTTTATAAACAGCGAATGAAATATGCATTAAACATGGCAATCATCATAATACGATGTTTTGAAATCCTAACTATGCTGACACACCAAAATATTGTGTCAAATACATCTCGTCCTATATATTATCAAAAAATAATAAGAAAACAAAAAATAATAATTGGGCATGCCGAACCAAGCCAAACAAAGCTTAATAAAACGATAATAGACATTCTTAGCTTTATATACGTTTCATTATCAAATTTGATAATTCAATTGATCTACAACCTCTAAAATTTCTCAAAGAGCTTCATTATCATTCGCCACCATAAATCCATAATTGTATCAAACACACTTTTGTCATACCTAGTAACATGAAAACCTTTTATCATCTGTCAATAGAATATGATATCAAAAATCACACAAGACAAAATTTGATGTCACACACATTAAACTTTCATGATGAAAGTCATGTTTTATTATGAAATCTAAATACAAATTCAGGTTAACCTCAATCTGAAACACCAAAAGACATCATCAAAATAAAAAACAAATTTGGTATTTGGGAAGTAAAACAAAGCTTAATAAAACAATAATAAACATATCGAGCTTTATATAAGTTTCATTATCAGATTTGATAATTCAATTGATTTACTACCTCTAAAATTTCTCAAAGAGCTTCATTATCATTCGCCACCATAAATCTATATTTGTATCAAAAACACTTCGGTCATACCCTGTAACATGAAAACATTTTATCAGTTGTCAATAGAATATGATATGTTACTTATCAAAAATCACACAAGACAAAATTTGACATCCCAAACATTAAACTTTCATGATGAAAGTCATATTTTATTATGAAATCTAAATACAAATTTAGGTTAGCCTCAATCTGAAACACCAAAAGGAATCCTCAAAATAAAAAACAAATTTGGTATTTGGGAAGGAAAACAAAGCTTAATAAAACGATAATAAACATACCGAGAGAGATTTGATAATTCAATTGATTTACTACCTCTAAAATTTCTTAAAGAGCTTCATTATCATTCGCCACCATAAATCTATAACTGTATCAAACACACTTATGTCATATTCAGTAACATGAAACCTTTTATCATCTCTCAATAGAATATGATATGTTACTTTTCAAAAATCACACAAGACAAAATTCGACATCGCAAATATTAAACTTTCATGATGAAAGTCATATTTTATTATGAAACCTAAGTACAAATTCAGGTTAGCCTCAATCTGAAACACCAAAAGGCATCTTCAAAATAAAAAAAAAAATTGGTATCTGAGAAGTAATAAATAGTTTGTGTTTTAGGTGTTACTTCTGCAATTTACGTTTTACTTATAAGTTTAAAGTTTTGGCTGATGAACTGTTGGGGGTGAAAATGAAAACCTTGCACTACTAGAAAAAGCAAAATTAGTGAGGGAAATTAGTGAGAAAAAATGAAATTCCTCACAAATTCCTTGGTCGCAAAATTTAGTGACAGAATTAGAGAAGGATTTCACATTTTCCCTCATTAAATATCCCTCACTAATTTTTGTTTTTTTAGTAGTGTTGGGTTGGAAGTGTAAAAATAAAATGATATTGGGTTGTAAAAAAAAGGGTGAAATGACTGTTGGGTTCAAACCTGATAAAATATTTGGACCCTCATTGTGCTTATTGCTATATATATATCTTCTTTAAACCAAGTATTTCTATATATACGTTTGTCCATAAAAAAAAATTGACCCACCTACTGGCATATGCCCTAAGCCGTCGCACCTCCGACCCATGCCTTGGGCCAGCCCTATTAAACTATTAAGATTTTTCCGTTTAGAATCTTCTCCTATTATCAAAAGAAAATCTTATCCTATTATTAATAGGATAATGAACCCTCGTCTTACGAAGCTATGACCATTCTGCATATAGGGGTTGTTCACCTATAAGACTTGACTTATAAGTTGAAGTGTTTTGCAAGTATCAACTCACAATTTCTACATTGGGACATGTCGATAGAAAAATTGGGTAGTTATTTTGGCCTTCGAATATGTAACAAGTAACTATAATAGTCTTTTAATGTATCAAAATTTTAAAATAATATTTGATTATGCAATTTGTTAGTCAAAATAATCTTTTAATATATTTTTAATTCATACCGGCGTTTACATATCAATGTCAATGCTTGTGTCAGTCAGAGGCTTTGATTTTTTGATTATTTGCTTGCAATTTCTTATGTAAACCACAATAAATGTGTTGCAATTTTTTTTTCTCCAGACTTTATAATAATCATGGCTCTGCCACTGGTGTCAGTGCTTCATAGATGAAGTACCCCCGACAAGCCATCGATAATAATTTAAGAAAATGACAAAATAGAATATAATCACATGTGTTAGTATCGTGCCAATGCCGAACATAAATTATATCTTTGATCAAAAGTGTCGGTGTTATATAGTGTTTCCAAGACACTATCATTACCTCCAATCAACAAACCGTTAATGCTCTCAATCATCACCAAGGGCGGAATTAGGTAGGGACATAGGGAGACCATAACCTCCCCAAAATCTAAAAAATTTCATTTTTAATAGGTATACATACATCTTTTTAGCTAAATATTATTTTATAAAAAATGCTATACCGATAGGAGCAGTGCGTTTAGTTTGCGCAATGTAATTTTGATATTAGGTTTTTCATATTTTAATTTCACATTCAAAATCATTTTTGTTTTACCTTACTTAGGATCCCCCGAAAATCTCCTTCATGTACATTGTGTTTCATGAATTATCTAGCTATGAAGCACCGACACATACACAGACATTAGACAAGACACAGACACATTACACTGGTAATAATTTGAGAAAATGATATAAATCAAATATGACCAAACATGTCAGACACTGGACATGCATCGTTCAAAGTGTCGATGCTACAGAGTTTTTGATTAAACTGTGGTATATGTCAGATTTTTAAGCTCAACTTCCACTTCTATGTATTTTAATGATACATATACTAACAACAGAATTTATGAAATATTTGTAAGAAAAACCATGAGATTTTCATTGCCAATATCACAATGTTACAAGTTTCATATCTACTGCTAATGTCTCAGAATTATTCAAAACGGAAATATCATAATTAATACACATTCCCTTCTGCTAAAGTAAAACCTGAAACATATCATCATCTCTTTCTATTCTACAAAGAATTAATTAATAGATGATATAAAAATGCAGTATGGCATGGGAATCAAATTCCTAATTATCCTTCCTAAAAACAACTAAAAGAAAAGGAAACATTTATGCCTTTTGGAAGCATTTCCACAAAAATAATCAAGAACTTTTCAGTTTTATTGAAAATTAGACACTGAATTCAATCCAATTTCAATTTCAATTGATTTGCTGTGGTCTATCACACTATGGCTTTCAAGAACTGGCTCCTCTCATATCTGACAAGCTTCTAAAACTTTAGAGGGAAATTTTTTCAGTCCTGAAATTCTGTCCAAATATATCAACCGCCACATTGTTGTTTATCTCATTAACTGTGGTATTTGAGGACTCGGTTTGCTTCTCTTGATCATCTTTTGGTTCAACGTATTCCTTGTTAGCATTTATTCCCTCTTGGTTGAATCCAATTCTACCTTATATATATGGCCTTGTCATCATCGTCAATAATAATAAGTTTTGTCCTAACAGTAGGCCTACTCTCAAGAAGGAACTTATTATTATTGATGATGAAGAGGACATACAAGGTAGAATTGGATTCAACCAAGAGGGAATAAATGCTAAAAAGGAATTCGTTGAGCCAAGATCTGATCAAGAGAAGTAGACTGAATCCTCAAAAACAACAATTAATGAGATAAACAACTATTTTGCGGTGATACATTTGGACATAAATTTCAGGACTGAAACATTTCCCTCTAAAGGCTTAGAAGCTTGTCAGATATGAGTGGAGCCAGATCTTGAAAGCCATGGTGTGATAGACAACAGCAAATCAATTGAAATTGAAATTGGATGGAATTCTAATATGCATGCTCACATAAGAAAGGTTCCTATTCCTATTGATGGGATTCATGTTTCCATCTGGGGCTGGTGGAGTTGTTGGCAAATTTCCAAGTGTTCGTGAAATGTGACTTGTTTGTCCTTCTACTAACATTCGAGAACCTTCTTCTTTTTAATAACTAAATGAATTACCATTTGATAACCTTTTCCGAATATGAATTACCATTTGAAACAGCAGTAGTGGCATCATAAGATCCTGCAGCTGATTTCTTCTTTTTCTTCGGTTCCTCATCGATTTTTTTTCTTGAAAGTGGCCACAATAATCTGATTCACAAAGAGATAAATATTGTTAAATCAATGTTACTCATTTTAATAAAACAAATGAGTGCGGCTTTCTCTAACACTCTTTCTAACACCACTTATTACTGATTGAAATTTATGTAAGTTCTATCATTTTGAAAATAAAGTGAATAGTAAAGTGAATATTGTTAATAGCACTACTCATTCCATAAATTAAATATGATTTGCTTACTTCAACGAAACAGGCCGCTGTGAGGGAATTCACAGGGGTATTTCCAGAAGTCCTTCCCATATCATCAGCCAACATAACGTAACAAATTACAATTTTACGATGATGATGATGACCATCTTCACCAATGAGACATGTTTTAAAGGAGTTAGTCAGAAGTCAACATTTAATATAATTAACAGCATTCATTTGTAATTATATGATTGTAATATTGTCATAATTACTGTATCCCTTGGACAGCTCATTTTGACCGAGCAATGTTCTTGCTGTATCTGGATAAGAGCAGCTTTGTACAAAGCATGATACAGAATTCAATTTATCCCCTATCATACATTTGTTTAACGTGATCCAGATAAACTAATAAATACGCGCTCACACAAATTATAAGATATGAGAGAAACATTTAGAGCATTACTTATACTATATGTCGCGTCATTTTTTGGAAGTCAAGCTATTTAATTAGCATATACTTACTGTTTTGATTTCAGGACTGAGCTTTTAATTTTTTCAAAAGAAAGTGGAAAAAGGTTCAAATACCATATTTTTAGAGGTTGGGAGTTGGTTATATTTAGGGAAGGTATTATCACCCTAAATATTCGTAGTACTCTACGAGAACCTCTTGATTTTATTTTAACTTTTGTGCTATAAACTTGCGTGTTTTAAAAATTGAATTTAAAGAAGTAGTGATTAATTAAAAGAAAAGGAAGATTTTAATTTACATTTTTTTTATTGATTTGGAAGGACGAATGTCCTTTGCCTACGTACCCGTGAGGGATCAAAACCTCGTATTTCGGGGTAGAAATTGACGTTTGATTTGTATTTGTATTTTTTATTAGTTTTTCAAATAAAGTTCTAAAGAAGAAAAAGCCAAAGTGGCAAATAAGAATTGGTTTGTGTTTTTTAATATTAAAAGAAAATAGACTCAAGATATAATTAAATTGATTAACATTTAATTAAGAAAATAAAATAAAAATGGGATCACTTGATTGAAAATCAAGGTTTATTATGAAAATATTTTTTTTGTGATTTTTGTTATTTGAATGTTTTTGTTGTTTTGAAATAATAAATGATAATTAAACTAACGGAGCAATAAAAATAAAAGTGCATGGATTTTTGTAAAAGTGCATGGATTTTTGTAGTGACGTTGGATCACCACAAAATCCCTAATCTAACCTTTGCATTTTTGGACATAAATAAAGCGGTAAAGAAATAAAAGGACACACCCGCACACTTTTTTCATTTATATTGTTTACATTGAACCTAGATACATTCTAATTGCTGGAAAATAAATGACGATAATTAAAATGCTAAATGATAATAATAAATAGAAATAAAATGAAACGCAAAAAATGCTAAAAGTAAGAAAATAAAAGAAACTAAGAGAGAGTGACAACCAAAGGGACAAAAGTACCGAAGGGACAAAATTTCGAAGGGACTTTTCCGAAGGGAGAGAAAAAGAGGGAGAAGAAAAGAATAGCTCGTCAACACAAGTTAAATGAGGGAGAAGAGAGAAAAGTTCTTTGACAACTCAAGAGAACTTTTGGTGTGTGTATAAGTGAGGAATGAGAACTATATTTATAGGTGAGGAGATTGATGAAAATGGAAAAATGGTTTAATGGATTTTGATGGTGATTTGAATGGTGTTTAATGGTGAATTTTAAAAGAGTAATGTGAAAGTTGACACTTGACTTAGAAAATTTTGGACCTTGGACATTTTATTTTTGGACATATTCTAAAGAAAATAAAATAATAAAAAAAGGTAAAATAAAATAACCTAAAATAAAACAAAAGGATAAAAATAAAAATAAAAATAAAAGATGGAAATTAACTAAAATAAAAAACTAAAGATAAAAAAAAAAAAAAAAGGTCCCGAAATCGAACAAATAATGAGGTATTTTAAAGTACCTCTCTGCCGAATTTTTCTCTGAAAAGTCAGATAATATTCTGAATCAGAGGGTGTATAATTGTAGGGTCTTAGGTCAAAAATTAGGGTGTGACACTGTACTATATTATAAATATAACATGCAAAATTGATCAGATTTGGACCTTTGATTACTTGGCGTGTGTAAGTACCCGTTTGGAGCAAAAAGAACAACCTTTGATACAGAACGGGTCCTAGAAATTATGCAAGCAGATCGACAAAGATGAGATTCCTTAGATAGTTTGCATATAGCGTCCACCAAATCCTGCAAAATAAATAATTCATTCTATAACCATATAGTAACAGTGCATTAATGAAGTATAAAGTTGCATCTGAAATGTGAAGATTGGTTAATTTATACATACCTCGCAAGCATTCAAATTGATTACATGAGACCAAAATAAGAAATTACGAAATGGCAATGTAGAATCACTACTAGTACCGCCTTCATCTATCACTATGCCGTCACCACCGCCACCCTCTTTCGGCCACAAGAACAACAAGAATAAATTTTGATTTTCAACAATCTTTAGTATTTTACAAGAAACTAAAGAATGTGAACATAGAGGGAATAAATATTTTGAGCAAGAAGAGGTAGCTAAGAAGGAATTATGTAACTCACTAGTTTTAACTGCTTCTCACTAATCAACTATACCATAGCCGAAAACTTCCAACTGATCAATAACTGTTATGGAAAAGAATAATAGTCTCTTTCAATTACTGATATCTCATCCTTATTGACTTTCTTTCTCTCTTCTCTCTTTTTCAAACCCTATCTGTCACCCCTTTCATCTTCTTCTTTTGTCAGAGGAGTGATTTAATGTCAATTTTGACCCAAAAATCGCCCCTCTTAGTTCCTTCTATCCTAATTGAATGATTTCACATATTTTCTGTCTTCTTTTTTTGTTTTTGCAATTTCATCGTCTCTGCACGACTCTGTGTGTTTTTGATTTCCCGTCTTTGTTCGGTGTGTTTTTGATTTCTCGTCTTAGTGCGGTGTTTATTTGATTCAAGTTGAAAAATTAGCTTTAAGCAAGTGTAGATCCGATCAATAATAATGACTTTGACGTCGTTAATGTTGCAGATCCGGAGACTTGAATATAGTCATATTTGTAGGCATAGGTATTTTGCTGTTTTATGCTATTAACATGGATGTTGTGAGTTTGTTCACAGATTCATCCTTTTTGTTTTTAGGGAATTTGAATTTGTATTGCATCGATGTACTCTATCAATTTGAATGAATGAATATCGTTTATTTTTGTCCAAAAAACTGTTATGGAAAAGAACTTTTTATGTCCAAATTTGAATTACTTTTATCTTCAACTTTTGATTTTTAAAAAATGGCTTAAGTGTAGTTTTACCCCCCTATTTTGATTGAACTTAGATTTTGCCCCCCTATTTTAAAACTTGAAATTTTACCCCTTCTATTTTAAATCATTATGGATTTTGCCTCCCCAATTTTAAAACTCAGAATTTTACCCCCCATATTT
>Ga0315914_1003635_pt1 | contig 23383 bp, 23 predicted proteins | sample MpolenodulesMG_FD_203920 | JGI IMG/M metagenome (GOLD analysis project Ga0315914, IMG submission 203920) | Medicago polymorpha root nodule microbial communities from Los Angeles, California, United States - elongated nodules | ecosystem: Host-associated > Plants > Roots > Nodule | place: USA...
CCCTTTCTTTTGCTCCAAGACTAAATCTTTTGAATATTTGTTCCTGAAATATAATAACTTGCAATTGAAGTAAAATAGTTCTAAAAGAAAATAATATTTAAATAAAACTAACTCAAATCTAAAATAAAATAGACTTAAATAACATATTAAAAACACTAATTTATTGACTCATCAATGCACTTCAAATAATTCATAGGATCCATAAACAAACACGTTCGTTGGAAGTTATTATTGATTGTAAATCTGTTTTGCGAACATTAATAAATGAGTGTTTTTCTGAAAAACAAACACGTTCGTTGGAAATTATTATTGATTGACAGGACCTAAAGTGTCAAACTTGGAAGAGCATCCTCAACGGAGGGAGGATGTCAAGGCTTCTCCTTTTAAGCGGAACGAAAGTCTAGCATTTGTCGTGGGAGCCGCCTAAAGGGCTAGCCACCCAATGGTATAGTGTCTCGCCCATAAATGCCCAAAAGGGGGAACTAAGCCTTGGCCGGATGTGTTCCCCCAGGCGACCAAAGAAAGCTCGAAGCGAAGAAGGAGTGCGACACGAAATGAAAATGAAATGAAAATGCCGCCCGGGGCAAGAACTATGTGTGGCCATGGACATGCATAATTGATAACATTGTGCACAAGCCAGACAAAGTCGGACAACACACCCTCATCTAGGAGAAGATTCAAGTACTTCAATAGAAGGAAAGAATCCGCTGGATAACATAAACTTGACAGGAAAGAGCTTGGCATCAGCAAGCCGGACGATCCTGGATAACGGGAAGAAGCATAACAAGTCCTTCATCTCAGCCACAACACCCATGATTTCAGCTACAATTTCTCAGAGTAGAATAACAGCCTTGCCCGAAATCATCCATCTTGATGCGACTTTGGCAAAATTTTCGACCAACTTAGTTCTCTCCTTTCTGATGCATGTCGCCATAACAAGTGCATGAAACAAATCATCATATGAAGACAAATGAAACGTCAAGACCCCATAACCTATAAAGAAAACAAGCATATCTCATTTAACACAAGAAATGAATGAAAGAAGAAACTCAGAAGAGTGAAAGAAAATGTTCTCCCATAACATGTCGAGAAGAAACGATAAACACAAGAAAAATAAGGAGAAATCCACCTTTAAATAGCCCCTGAAGTCATGCATATCAACGGACCAGATGAAGAGAAAACGAGGAATCGTGATCTAAATGGCTGAAAAATTGCATTGGAAAAATACGAAACGCAGTCAAAGCGAGTGTGCATAGAGCACCTTTTTCCGGGACACACAGGCCACGAAACTGACATGTGGAAAGCAAGCTGAATGACCATCACATCATGAAAGTTTCAGTTCAAAGCATTAAATACCAACTGCATCGACCAACTCGCACGAGCTCCACCTCCTTGAGGACGGAATCAACTTCCTATGTATGAAAAAACATCCAAGGCGCCGATGTTCGTAGGCACCCGATCGTACGCCTCTCTTTAGAGCTACAACCATTGCACCTTAAAGGAATCAACGACTTTGGGGGGCAACTGTTCTGGACCGGTCAGAGTTTCAATCACACGTCAACATATAGCCTAGCTTACACCGCCTTAAGGCTCCACGCATGAGGGAACACGCCAGCCTTTGGTACATTGCATCGCACGCGAGCGCACTCTAGTGAAAGGATCACGCTACACGTGTCCTTTAACCGTCCTTTATCACACGCGGCAAAACCAGGAGGCAGTTATTCCTAACGCTCACCTATATAAGGGTGACATTGCTTCACCTTCAAGGTACGATTCACTTTTTACAACACTTTCTACACACTCTTTCTCAGTTCCATTACTGACTTTAGTGTTGGAGTGCTAACGTGCATGCAGACACCGAATTGGGTTACTAATTCTATGTGTTCTCCTTTACTGCTTTACATTTATTTATTATTATCTGCTCATTTTTACTTGTACGTTATACATGTTGTCTTGGACATTGTGTCTAACATCTGTCCTGCGTGAACAAGAATTTCAATTTTAAATCTTACATTTTTATGCCAACCTAAAGCATCATCACAAGAGAGAGTTCATTGATTCAATTCACTGGTATATGGTTCCAATTTTATCTTCTTTCATTGTATTTTATACTTCGTCTATTTCTTGTTATCGAAATTCCAAAATGTTTGCTAATATTTGTTCAATCTTCTTTCATATGATGAATTCTTCATGAACTCTTGTATACATATTGTTTTGATTCTTAGGCTACTTCATCATAGTGTGATTAATTTTTGACAAAAATTTGATTCATTTTGTTACCTTGAGATTTGTTTACTTTTCCATTTGGCTTTGGCTACTTTCTTTGTTATTTTATGAAATAGAAGGTGCTTAAGTTGCTTGCACCATGGATTTATTTATCATTTTAATAATTGGATTATCATAACTATTTTATTATATGATGTGTGAGTGATAATTCTTAGTGATGTGATGTGAGTCTGTGCTTTTATTTAAATTGATAATGTCAAAAGGGGAGAAGATTCCACCAAGTTTTCTCAAAAGTTTCAGGCACACATTGAAGGGGTGCTTATACAAATTCGTCACAAATTCAACCTAGTTTGGTTCTAAGTTTTTCCATCACATTCTAATGCTTCAATAATATAAATGTCAAGAAATAAAAATGTATTAGATGATTATAGTCCTAATAAGCATAAAAATAAAACTTAATAATAAAAAAGCAAATAAAATAAACTAGCTATAAACAAGAAAATGAAATAAAAATAAATTAACTAATGTAAATAAATAAACTAGAAAACTAAATAAAAATAAAAATGCAACAATATAATATAATGAGTAAAAATAAACAACTAAAAAAAATAAAGTGTTTTGAAAAGAAGAAGAAATTTATTTTTAAGGAAAAGGGGGTACAAAATTACAATATTAGGTTCAGTAGTAAAATAGTAGAGACAAACAGAAAATAAACTGAGCTTAAAAGAATCCAGTGGGCTTAAGAGATGAGATCTCAGCCATTGGATCTAGATCTAATGGTTTTTTTTAAAAAAGAGAACACAACAAGATTAAAGGGGGGTGTGCACAGGAACAAACAGGGGAAAACACTGGACCGTTAGATCCAAGATCTAACGATCCAACCCTTAAGGTGTATGAAAACATTGTATACTTGCGTGCGTGGGATTGCCTTGAAAAAGGGGAGTATAAATACGAATTATCAAAGAAAAACAACACAAGTCCAATTCCTTTCTCCTGAAAAAACTTCATCTTCTCCGTCGAACCTTCAAACTATATCTAGATTCCGGCGCAGCGGCTGCCGACGCAACAGGGCGGCGCCATTGCGTTGGAGAAACTCAAATACCCTATTTCAAAAAAAACAAACTCACAGATCTAGACATTCTTTTCGTTCCCGAGTTCGAATCCGAGCTTAGATTTTGAAGAAAATCAACAAAGAAGAGTAGATCTAACAAAGGTATTGGGAAAAAAAATTGAATATATTTCTTCTAATTTCTTCTAAACCGAATCGGCTTCTTCCTTTAATTTTTTTTTTAAAAGTTTACGAACACTGCTAGATCCATCAAGTACGAAAGTACTTTTTTAAAATCCTTTTTATGCTAAGTATGAAAACAGATTTAAATTTTACCAAAACTTAAAGGTTTATCCTAGATTTGAGTTATAACACGAGACTTTATACCTTTCTCTTCTTAATGCTTCTGGTTGGATTCCGAACTGACTTGTGAATTTGATTTTGGAATCGAAAAAAAAAGTTGATGAAATTATGATTTAGTTTGAGATCTATTACTGATAATGAGTTGATATTCTTGTGGGTTTATGAATATTGTTGGTGTGTCGTCTTGGCATTCATGATAAACTGGAAAATTAGGGTTTTGGTGGGGTTATGCGGCGGCCATTGAATATGTCAGTGTTGGAACCTGTGCCTCAATGATTGAGGGGCTATATATAGTGTGTTTTTTGGGTTATCTGCAGGTGCATTGTACTGGAGGAAAAGAGGTGCACACAACGGAAATGGTTCCTACAAATGTAAAAGGAAGGGACAAAAATGCCCCTGTTTGCTGGACAACAATGAGGACAGGAATTGGTCAATGGACTTAAAAAAAGGATTAAAAGAATAATAAAAATATTAAAGTAATAAAAAACGAAATAAAATAAAAATGCAAAGGACTAAAAAAAATAGAATAAGATAAATAAGAAATAAATAAATAATAAAGAAAAGGATAATAATAAAATAAAAATAAAAGACTTAAAACTGTCCCTTCGGAACCCGAATGAGGTATTTTAAAATATCTCTCTGCCGAAATTTTGGTCTGAAACGATGAAACTTCTCGGCTTTAAAAGACTAGTAAATAAAAGTTTTAAACGGTAAAAAAATGGGGTATGACAGATGCCCCTATTTAAGTTTCTTCGTCACAGGGACTTTAAAAGATAAAACTTTTAAATCAATGGGTCGAAGAGACTTAAATACCAAGTACACCATTTTTGACAAGTTTTTTTTTTTAAGAAAAATGCTAAAGATGTGATGTTATGAATATTATGCTATGAATGTTTGTGATGCAAGTATGAATGCAAAGACGACGAAGATGACCAGACTGGGGATAGAACAAAACAGAAGGATACCTGAGTTCTTTAAAGAAATGGATCCGACTCTGCTGGGGGCTAACACAGGTTTACTAGGGAACAAACTGATAGGTTTTACTTACTATCGGTATCAAGATAGTTTAATGAAAAGGTAAACCGAAGGGTGATAAAATTGTTTAATACCGGTAAAAGGGTAGCTTTAAGAAAAGACAAAACATTTAGGAAATAAAATTGTCTACTACTGGTACAAAGGCGGTTTTAATGAAGACAAACCATATCGGAAATAAACTTGTCTACTACTGGTACAAGGGCAGTTTTAATGAAGACAGACCATAGAGGAAATAAAATTGTCTACTACCGGTACAAGGGTACCTTTAACAAAAGACAAACCATATCGGAAATAAAATTGTCTTCTACCAGGACAACGACAGCTTTAACAAAAGACAGACCATATCAGAAATAAAATTGTCTACTACCGTACAAGGGTAGCTTTAACAAAAGAGAAACCATATCAGAAATAAACTTGTCTACTACCGGTACAACGACAACTTTAATGAAGACAAACCATATCGGAAATAAAATTGTCTACTACCGGGACAACGACAACTTTAATGAAGACAGACCATATCGGAAAAAAAATTGTCTACTACCGGGACAACGACAGTTTTAATGAAGACAAACCATATCGGAAATAAAATTGTCTACTACCGGTACAAGGGTAGCTTTAGCAAAAGACAAACTATATTGGAACTAAAATTGTTTACTACCGGGACAACGACAACTTTAATGAAGACAAACAAGATAAAATTGTCTACTACCAGTATAAGGGTAGCTTAAACAAAAGATAAACAAGATAAAATCATCTGCTACTGGTAAAAGGCAGCTTTACCAAAACACAAACAAGATAAAATTATCTGCTACCGGTACAAGGGAAGCTTAAACAAAAGTCAAACAAGATAAAATTGTCTGCTACCGGTACAAGGGCAGCTTAAAGAAAAGACACTAGGGACATTGAAAAGTATTTGTAGACTGATTGTTTGGTGGGACCTGCCACTTGAAATAAACTTGATTGGTGACATCTCTGATGGGATAAAACACATTAATCAAACCGCTGATGGGGTAAAGCCCGATATGATGTCTCAGTTAATGGTGAAGTAATCACATTTCTTGGGGATAAGGCCTATTAATCTGAAGCCTGGCAGAAGTCTACATTTATGAGTCGACCAAGAGTGCTTTCTCGCAGGCACGCTTCAATAGTCATGCTTTTCTTTTGCTTTTTCCTTTCTTTGTTTTTTTTGTTGTGAAAAATCCCCAACTTTTGCCTAGACCGCCCCTTCGGGTTTTCAATCCACCGGAAATATATTCTTTTTTGTATGTCCCTAATTTTTGCCTGGATCGCACTTTCGGGTTTTCGATCCACCGGGACGTTGATTTTTGCCTAAGCCGTCCTTTCAGGTTTTCAACTTAGCGAGCTTTTTTTTTGTTTTGTTTTTGTTTTAGCAATGACTATGTTTGTCCTGTAGAATCTATCTGTTCTTGAGGCGGACGTTGACGCATGCTTCTATGACTCATGAATTTAAAGATAATATGTTCGTCATTTTGTTTGCCTGTGATTTCGGCAAACGGGGGCTAGTTCTCATTATTACAAGCGAGATCGAACTAGAAATCTCAAGACCGTTGTGCAAAGGTTTCTATCAGAAAAGAGTCTGAAAAAAGGCCACGAAATGCACTCAGGTTGCTTAGAGAGCAGGACGGGTTTGATATAAAAGGCATTATCTCTCGACAGGTTTGAGAATGCGATTAAAAGCTTAAAATAAAGCAAGATAAAAGTAAGTTTACGCACGTAAACTCAAGGAAAAGGTAAAATGCAATGCATTAAAATAAAAGGGGTGGTCTACAAATCAGTTTACATACATTCTGTATAACTCGTTTCCCTAGACGCCGGTAGTTTGAGTGTTGTAGAATTCTGTATATGATTTGCGACCCATTTTCCAGCTTTGAAACTACTATTTATACTAAAAAACTAGATGGCAAACCACTAACTCCATGATCAACACTTCTTCCATCTTGGACAACCACTTGTCCCACGTTTTCCACTAAAAGGAAATCGCCTCCTTGCTTGAAATTGTGCTTCCCGCCCTTTTGCTTGTCTTCAACGCGAAACTGCCCTTTCAGCATTGCTTTGTCGTGATTCTGATTGTGCGCCTTATGCTTCGAGCTTCGTCGAGATTCTCCAATTAAAATAAGAAAGCTCTTCGATTCCTGCAAAGTAAAAGGTCAAACAAGTGTTGACCATATTAAATGAGCCTGTCAAATTTACAGGCTAACACATTTATGTTCTTTTCAAAAAACATGAAAAAGTTTTTTTTTGAAAGTTTTTGCTTCAAGTATTAATATTAAAAATGGAAAAAAAAAATTTCACATGGAATAAATAATAATTCCAAATAAAGAGGCACATGCTCAAATTGATTTAATAGAGTGGTGACCGGCCAAAGGCATGGCTCCACGGATTACAAAATTTGGAAAATGGTAATTATATGGGAAAGGTACATTGAACACAATATGGTAATTATGATTGTGCGCCTTAGGCTTCGAGCTTCGTCGAGATTCTCCAATTAAAATAAGAAAGCTCATTGATTCCTACAAAGTAAAAGGTCAAACAAGTGCCGACCATATTAAATGAGCCTGTCAAATTTACAGGCTAACAAATGCACCCCCAAAAATGCCATTTTTGACGACCTGTCTCACAAGAGGATAACATTGGCATTTTTGCTTCTGTTCTTCGATCATCTTGAAACATGACGTCTTCCCATTCATTTCGTCCCAAACATAGTCTTTTCAGTTTCTTTTCCCTAAACTAGTCTAGACTATGAATGGGCCACGTCTCTTCACTTGGAAAGTCCATAAGCCTATTTATTTTCCCATGGCGCCACTTGTCGTTCATCAAACTTTTCACGTTCCCTTTTTCACAACTCCCCATTTCCGTCATCATTGCACCTTCCTTTGCCAGATTTGCCTAATATATTATGTCTGTCAAGGAAATTAATTGCCCACTTAGCTCAAGGTTTTGTCTCCCTTCCTTTGTATACGTGGCAAATACATAAAGGGGAAGATGAAGAGATTATCCCAACAATCGTGCTATAAAGGTTTTGTCAAACCTTCTCCTCATATTCATCTTTCCTTCTTTTACAAAGAGAGCGGCAAAACCACCGTTTGATACCATGGGGATTTTTCCCCCCCAGAAATGCAACTCTTCATTGCTCACAAGATTGCAGCTTCAAGCATGAGAGGGTTACTGTCTTTCGGGGCATCAACGACGCTTCATCGGCAACTCTCTGAGGATGATGAGGTGCTTAGGGTCATGTCTAATGACTGCATACAACTTTTCTCTGTCACTTCGTCCAACGCAGGACAGAGGCGGTTCATGCAACAACTTACCTTGAGTGACCACGCTCTTTACTGCGTCACTAGGGCCGCTCGACTACTTCATCACTCCCGTCCCAACTTGCCAATGATTCACTGGGTGTTGAGAGACGCTTACCTCGCAAGATCAGATGAAGCGGTATACTTCTCGACCATGTTAAAGGCGTTGAATAGCGAGGCTTTCGATAGAGACAATGTTTTGTATGACTTTGAGGATCTCTTTGTCCGACAACGCTTGGCTCGCTGTAAGGATGCCATTAGTGCTGGAGATTTCTTGCTTGATTGGGAGCAGTTTGAGTTTTGATTGATGCCCCCTGGCTTGGCTTACATGTTTACATGTCCTTCCGAAGGAGCTTGCGCGCTAAGTAATAGGATCCGCAATGATTATGACATGGTCGACATCTGTCTTTGGTGCCGTCTTGATGTCGAACTCACTTGGTTCCTGGGGTCTTTCCATTTTTTCGACCTTGGCTTTTTGTTGAAAAAAGGTTTAAAAGGGCATTTTTGGATCGAACGAACGCGACTAAGTTCGATCACATTTTGGTTTTTCGACTTATTGTAATCTGACCCAGCAGTTGGTCCTGAACTGTTCAATTCAATCTAAAGTCGAAATGTTCTCTCTTTTGTCGAACCTTTATTTTGTGCTATTTTATTTCACACAAATAGGCTTATATTCTTGATATATGCCTTTATTTCGACATATCTATCAAAGAAACTAATTCCTTTGACGATTTGTAAAATGGTAAAGAACCTCAATTATCTAAGATAAGAATTATTTGCAACCTGAGTAAGCATTTGCAAATAAACCAAAGTCGTAAGTTAAATTCAATAAATATAATTGCTTGCCCCCAAATTTTGATATTGACAAGTTTTCCACAAGGGTTTTAAACAAGAATTACATCTATCTTGGTTTCGCCCACTGCCTATGGTTTTCTTACTTAAACTTTTGAATCTTTAAGGCAGTCAAATGCCAAATTTCACCATTTAATTTTCAACTAAGGAATTACATCCATTCCTTAACAAAGATACAATCAAATTTATGGTCAATTGACCAAATTTCCCGTAAGTCTAAACTTGAGTGTTTCAATAGTATCTTCATCAATGGTTTCTTAACCATCTTTTGATAAGTATTAGGCATTAAGGCCTGTTTGATTTCATACTCCGGCTACACAACCGTGATTTGATTCTAAGCATCTTGCTTAGATGTGATGATCATCTTCATCATTCCCTAAGGTTAGGGAATTCATATCCTCCATGTCAGATTCGGTGTCGAACGTCTCCCTTTCCCACATGAAGCCATGAGTTGGATGGAGTTTCACAGAACTTGCATCTGCTTGATTAGCATCATCAATTTTTGCAGATGAAAAGGAGCAATATTTGCTAAGTTCTTGTCAAAGGTCTTCCTTGGGATTTGATTTACTTCGGCAAGAAAATAGCTTTGGTTTGCCTCAATGTTCTCGACTATACCATCATTTTTCCAGATCGAGATTCTTTAATGCATGGATGAGGGAACAACACCTATCCCATGAATCCATTCTCTCCCCAACAACAAGTAGAAGTTAGCTTTCGATGGGACCACCATGAATAAAGTTGGTCTAATATCAGTTCCCATCGTTAGACTTACTTGGAGAGCACCAAGGTAATGTCCAGCCTTTCCTTCGTAATTCGACAGAATCACATTATGAGGCTTCAAATCTTTGTCGGTCTTACCAATCCTTTTAAGTAAGGATTGAGGCATTAGATTGACAACAGCACCACCGTCGACCAAAACTTTGTTAATACCAATCTTATCCACTTTGACTTGGATGAACAAAGGTTTGAGATGACTCCTCATCGAATCATCAGGCTGTTCAAGTATGGCTTTCTGATTGTCTTCAGAGCCATCATTCACAAAATAACACATGGGTTTGTATTCCCCCATGTCTTTGGGATCAAACTCTTCCTCTGAATCATCAACTTCGGATATCATATCATGTTCAGCTGGTAAGATAGTGATGACATTCTGTCATCTCTATTTTATTAGCTATTTTTAGTTAGTTTTTATGACAAAGTCATTGGAATTACGGGGCAAAAAGGGTCCAAAGCACAGGAAGCAAGGAAATTTTTAAAGAGCAAATCGGGCCCCGAATCCTCACATTCGGCGCCGATTTTGGTACAGGAAAAGAGCCTTTGGCTCGACAAAAATCGGGTGCCGAATTAGCTTGTTCGGGCCCCGAGTTTGAAGCACAAGAAGAACCTTTGGCTCGACAAAAATCGGGCGCCGAACGGGAGAGTTCGGGCGCCGATTCTGCGCAGACATGGGCTTTTGGATTGGTTTATTTTGCAATTCGGGCACTGAATGTTACACTTCGGGGCCCGATTTTTCTTTTGCCTATTTAAGCAAACTGCGTTTTCTGATTAAGGGTTCACGAATTTTGAGACCTAAAGCATATTTTTGGAGTAGAGGCTTGTAGATCTGTTGGGCAACCATCTAAACTAATAGTCAATCATCCATTACATGTATGAATCTTTCTTTTTATGTTAGTTAGCTTATACTTTAGCTATGAGTAACTAATTCTCTTGTGGTTAATTCCTGAGATGAAACCGATGTAATCCTATGGGAACCCTAATTTGTTGAACTCCTTTGAATTTCAATGAAAGTTTAGTCTTTATTCATATTACCTCGTGTTAATGCTTTTTGTATGTTTATCATCGACTATTAACCCTAGCTTTATGAATATACGAACTGATCATAGACGTTGAATGACCACTAACCCTGGCTTTTAACTCTGAACTAGGTAGTAGGTTTAACCTAAGTAATCAAGCTAGAGATAGATCATTATTAGGTTATGACATAAGGACTAACGTTCTTCCAATACCTCCAATGGTTTTGAATTCACTTAAGAGATTAAGGGGTTGTCACTTGCGGGGAGAATTCTAGGTCAAGAGATTGGGTAGAATTACTAAGTTAATCTGTCGTGAAACTAAATAATCATTGATTGAACTAGAAGTGCAAATTACCGTAGGAGAGCTTCGGAGGATTCGAAGGTCTTAACCATACTTTTCTCAAATTTTCTAAAACCAACCTTTTATTGCTTTTCATCCATTTATGTTACAAAACAACTTAACTGCCTAGGGCATCAATACAAATTTATTACATTCTCTTTAATAATAATATTGCTAAGTAGAAGTTAAATACAGTCCGAGTGGAACGAATTATTATTACTTCGATTGGATTTGGTTCACTTGCCAAATATCTATCAGATAGAAACCAAATTGCATATGACATCGAAGTCGGGTTCAGAATCTGTAAACCTGATCCTAACTCATGATCCATATTAGGATCTTCTCTAACAGGAAAAGACGACCTTTCTTTTGTTAGTCTTCATTTTGATTCGACCATACTCTGATTACCTTTAGAGTTATCAGTCTCACCTTCAAGGCTTGTAAAAATGCCTTTCTTAGACCTCTGGTACCTTCTCCATTACGTTCTTGTCATGGGATTCTTTCCCTTCTAGTTGTTGCTATAAACGAACTTCTTCGACTCAAAGGTAATACCATTCTTGTTGTCATTCACAACACTGGTGTTTCCTTTCACCACATTTTTCTTCCCATGTTGCACATTCTTGTGGGTCGACTGAACCCATTTTTGGTTTGGTGCATAAGGGATCAAAGTTTTCCCCTGACCACTTCGATTGACATAATTGATGGTCGAAGAGTTATTTACGAAAGGGACGTAACTCTTTGTAAAGGAAAACTTAGGTCTATGATCATCATACCATTTCCCTCTTTTCTTAGGTTTTGGGATAGAACCTTCGAGACGTTTAGTTGCCTTTTTGTCAAACACAGCACTACATCTAGGGCAGAGCATTACCTCGGAATTCTCCAATTTGCATTGATTGAGGAAGCCAATCAATTTTTATTCAGTTGTAGGATAGACTGTCTTTAACTTCTCGTCGAGCTGATGCTCTGGAGCAGGTTCCTCGACGTGTTATGCATCTTTCGTGATGTCCACCACTTGACATTCTACAACTTCAATTTCTGCTTCTAGTTTTGCTTCGACAAACAGGTTCTCGACAACATCAATGATTGCTTCAACCATATTGCAGCTTGCAATGCCAGTTTACATCATGCTCGCATCCTTCAATGGGTCAGAGTCTATTTGTATTTGAGACTTTGGCTTGTTTCCAAATTTCAGTCTGCCTTCATTAAGACCCTTTTGAACCAAATCCCTGAAAAGGGAACATCGAGAGGTGTTATGTCCCAAGAAGTTATGGTATTTACAAATACCTCTCTTCTGACGTTGTTCTAGTGGTGGGATTTTTACATCCTTAAGAACTACCACTTGATCATTAGTAACTAAGAGATCATAAATCTCATCACATTTGGTTACGTTGAACATATATGTCTTGGGGACATATCTTTCATTTCTTGTTTCGACAGGATTATTCCCATCGGAGGGCCTCAACGATTTACACGTATAATGGGGCCCTGGTTTTATCTCAGCAATATCAACCTCCTTTATTTCGACATCACAAAATGCTATGTCGAATTCTTGGTTGCTTTTGTCTGATGCGATGTAAGCAACCTTTTCTTTCTTGAAATGTTTCTGAGTTCTGGCATTTTCAGCCTTTAGTCTTTCGACATGTTGAACTCTATCGGCCAATTGGGCCATATCTCTCAAGTGTTGAGTGTCGAGTTTCTTCCTGATGGAATAATCTAGGCCACCAACGGCCATTTCGACTAACTCATGTTCAGGCACTTGAGTGAAACATCTTGCCTTTAACAATCTGAATCTATTAAGATAATCATCAATAGACTCAGTGGAATTCCTCTTGATACTCGCCAATTCTTTTAGACTTATCTTAGATTGGCCCATGTAGAATTTTTCATGGAGTAACCGTTCTAATTCAGTCCAATGTTGGATCGAATGCCGTGCAAGAGTAGTAAACCATGTGAAGACATTCTTCGTGTGAGAATTGGGGAATAATTTCAACCTCAAATTCTCATCATTTGCTAGGTCTCCTGCCTCCGGCAAATATCTTTCGATATGTTCAACAGTGGACTCACTTGTATCCCCTACAAATTTAGTGAACTTAGGAATTTTATAACCCATAGGAAGTTCAGATTGTAATACCAATTCCGACGAAGGAGAAACAAAGTTTGTCCTGTGAAAGCCAATGTTTAAACCATTTTGAGACATTATGTTTTTGACCAAATTGGCTATATTGTTATGTGCTCTTTTGTTTTGTTGTTGTACATTCCTAACAACTTCATCGGCATTATCATTTCTATCTACCAAGATCACTTCAGGTTGACCCTGTATTACTGGTTCGACCGGTCGGGGTTGAGGTACAGGTTGTTGCCTCTGAACCATTTGTTCAACAAACCGCAACGGTTGTTGATTTGGAATGTGTGTGATCGGTTGGTAAACCGGTTGTGGGGGTGCAAAGAAATCTGCTATTCTCCGCATTTAAGTGGTTAAGGCTTGGTAACTTCAGTTCATATCCCTTATCAAAGGATTAAACACAGTACCACTTTGTTGCATTAACAAATTAACCATTTCATGGTTACTCTCGTCCATTTGTTCTCTCAACAAATTCATCGAATCTGTTGTCAATGTAGAGTATTTCGACCAAAAGTACTAGAACTTGAGGGACTATGTACGTTGTGCATAACAAACGTATTTGCTTGGTCTGCAAAAATGGAAGCACTATTATGTACATTTTCCATCATCGAAGTTGGCATACCATACGGTTGGTCGCTCGAAACCTTCTTTATATTTACATTTTGATCGTCAGATCTAGGCCTATTCGAAGGAGCACTAGAACTTGCCATGCTGGTGGTCGATGGAACACCAACAGTGAATAGGTGTATAACGGTTCCGATTTCTGGTCGTGTCATTTGAGTGGACGTAGAAACGGTCGAAGGAGCGGTTACTCGCATATCTGTCGAGCCTAGCATAGCCATGGTTACCCCCACATGGGTCGACACGCTTAAATCTCCTAAAGGAGAAGTCGCTTGTAATGGTTGTGCTTGTGAAGATGACTGTGAAGAGGATGAACTGGCACGAGCCATAGATTTACCACTTCTCAAATGCATACACAAAAAATATTGGTGTTTTTAGCAATAAAGTTACCTGGAAATAGTCACCAGATTCTAAAAACAGATCTCTTCAAAGAGATTGATTTTTGAATTTTTTTTTTGAAAAAGGTTTTATATTTTCAAAAAGTTTTTGAAAATCAATTGCACAAACTGGATCCCACTGGGCGTACCAATTTGTTTGCCTGTAATTTTGGCAAACAGAGGCTAGTTCTGATTATTACAAGCGAGATCGAATTAGAAATCTCAAAACCGTTGTGCAAAGATTTTTATTGGAAAAAAGTTTGAAAAAAGGCCACGAAATGCACTCAGGTTGCTGAGAGAGCAGGACGGGTTTGATATAAACAGGCATTGTCTCTCGATAGGTTTGAGAATGCGATTAAAAGCTTAAAATAAAGCAAGATAAAAGTAAGTTTACGCAAATCAAGGAAAAGGTAAAATGCAATGCATTAAAATAATGGGGTGGTCTACAAATCAGTTGACATATATTCTTTATAACTCGTTTCCCTAGACGCTGGTAGTTTGAGTGTTATAGAATTCTGTATATGATTTGCGACCCACTTTCTGGCTTGGAAACTACTATTTATACTAAAAAATTAGATGGCGAACCACTAACTCCATGATCAGCACTTCTTCTATCTTGGACAACCACTTGTCCCACGTTTTCCACTAAAAAGAAACCGTCTCCTTGCTTGAAATCGTGCTTCCCGCCCTTTTGCTTCTCTTCGACGTGAAACTGCCCTTTTCAGCCTTGCTTTGTCGAGATTCTGATTGTGCGCCTTAAGCTTTGAGCTTCGTCAAGATTGTCGAATTAAAATAAGAAAGCTCTTCGATTCCTGCAAAGTAAAAGGTCAAACAAGTGTCGACCATATTAAATGAGCCTGTCAAATTTACAGGCTAACACATTTATGTTCTTTTCAAAAAACATGAAAAAGTTTTTTTTTGAAAGTTTTTGCTTCAAGTATTAATATTAAAAATGGAAATTTTTTTTCCACATAGAATAAATAAGAATTCCAAATAAAGAGGCACATGCTCAATTGATTTAATAGATTGGTGACCGACCAAAGGTATGGCTCCACGAATTACAAAATTTGGAAAATGGTAATTATATGGGGAAGGTACATTGAACACAATAACCGCTATTATCCGTAACAACTTTGAATTTCACTGCTTAGATGCTTCAAATTGGAGATCCTCTAACAGCTAAGGTGCCCCAAGTGAGTGATGCTTGATCTGATGCAGTTACTTTGTCATAATCCTTAACTTTTGCATAGATCGCCCTTTCGGGTTTTTGATCTATCAGGATAATTATATTTCTGTTTGATGTCTCTAATTTTTGCCTGGACCACCCTTTCGGGTTTTCAGTCCACCGAGACGCTCATTTTTGCCTAAGCCGCCTTTTCGGGTTTTCGACTTACCGAGTTGTTCTTTTATATCTTTAGACAAAGTATTTCTTGACTGCATCAGAATTCACAGGATGAGGAAGTTCGTCACCAACCATAGTCGTAAGGGTCAGAGCACCACGAAAGAAAGCTCTCTTGACAACATAGGGGTCTTCATAATTAGGCGTCCACCTTCCCTTGGAGTCCGGTTGAAAAGATATGATCCTTTTGAGCACGAGGTCTCCTTCTTTAAATTCACGGGGTTAAACCTTCTTGTCAAATGGTTGTTTCAAACTCTTATGATATAGCTGTCCATGACATAAAGTAGTCATGCGTTTTTCTTCGATTAAGTTCAACTGATCATATCTATTCTGACACCATTCAGCTTAAGACAACTTGGCTTCCAGCAAGACTCTCAAAGACGAGATCTCAACCTCCACAGAGAGCACTGCCTCCATATATTAAAGAGAAAGGGGTTGCCCCAGTTGAAGTGCGCACTGAAGTACGATACCCATACAAAGCAAATGGTAACATCTCATGCCAGTCCTTGTAAGTGACCACCATTTTCTATACAATCTTCTTGATATTCTTGTTTGCAGCCTCGACTGCACCATTCATATGAGATCTGTAAGGAGAAGAGTTGTGGTGCTCAATCTTGAAGTTATCACACAATTCCTTCATCATCTTGTTATTCAAATTTGTTATTCTTTAACTTGGTTAATACAGATATTGCTTTCTGAGAGTGGTATTCAATATCATACTCGGACAATAACATCTGTCATCGAGCAATTCTCCATGTTAAAGAAGGCTTCTTAAAGATGTACTTGATCAGATCCATTTTAGATATTAACCAAGTAGTGTGATTAATCATATAGTGACGGAGACGCTTGACAGCCTAGGCTAAAGCACAACAAGTCTTCTCAAGTACGGAGTATCGAGATTCACAATCTGTAAACTTTTTGCTCAAATAGTAAATTGCATGTTCTTTCCTACCGGTTTCATCTTGTTGTCCGAGTACACAACCAATAGAATCTTCTAGCATAGTCAGATACATGATCAATGGTCTACCTTCAACTAGAGGGATAAGAATTGGAGGTTCCAGCAAATACTCTTTGATGCTGTCGAAGGCTTTTTGGCAATCCTTCGTCCAAACAATCTCTTGGTCTTTGTGGAGTAACTTGAATATTGACCCACATGTGACAGTCATATGAGAGATGAATCTGGAAATGTAGTTCAGTCTTCCAAGAAAACCTCTAACTTGTTTCTCTGTTTGCGGAGCAAGCATTTCTCTGATAGCTCTGACCTTGTCTGGATCTACTTCAATACCCCTCTGACTAACAATGAAGCCCAACAACTTCCCGGATCTAACACCGAAAGTACACTTTTTAGGATTCAAACAGAGTTGATACTTCCTCAGTCGTTGAAACATTTTCAATAAATACTCAACATGTTTTTCTTCAGTGTCTGACTTAACAATCATATCATCCACATAAACCTCAATCTCTTTATGCATCATGTCATGGAAGAGAGTAGTCATTCCTCTTTGATAAGTAGAACCAACATTTATCACACCAAAAGGCATCCCTTTGTAGCAGAAAGTTCCCCAAGGCGTAATAAAAGATGTCTTTTCTCTATCTTCAGGTGCCATCTTAATTTGATTGTAACTAGAGAAGCCGTCCATGAAGGAGAAGACTTTGGATTTAGCAGTACTATCAACCAATACATCAATGTGAGGTAAAGGGAAATCATCCTTCAGACTAGCCCTGTTCAAATCTCGGTAGTCGACACACATTCTGACCTTACCATCTTTCTTCGGAACATGCACTATGTTGGCCAACCATTGAGGATATTCAGATGTAACTAGAAAACCTGCATCAATTTGCTTATGCATTTCCTCCTTGATCTTAAGGGCCATATCGGGATGAGTTCTCCTCAAAGGCAGATGGTGCTCCACAATCTTGGGATCCAACCTTGGCATATCTTGGTACGACCAAGCAAATATATCAACATATTCTATGACAAGCTCAATTACTCTTTCTTTGACGGTTGGTTCCAGCAATGCTCCGATCTTGATCTCTTTCTTATCTTCATTGGAACCCAAGTTGATAATTTGCACCGCTTCCTCATGAGGCTGCATGGCTTTCCTTTCTTGCTCTAGTAACCGTCTGATCTCATCAATAATCTCTTCTTCCTCCTCTTTTACAGCTTCGTAGACAGGGAACTCGAAGTTGGGAGGGAGCATAGGGTTATTGTGTTTAACAGGTTTATTGATGTTCAGTCTACATATGATTCATGATTGATTTTAGTAAATAAGTAAATGCAGACCTTTGAAATTGATAAAAAGAAAAAAAAATGATTTTTTTTGTTTTTTAATTACCATATTTTCCAAGAAAAAAAGCAGTAAAATAAAATAAAATAAAACTCATGACAAAAACGACGATTTTCATTGATAACCGAAATGCTTGAAGCTAAAACATCCCTACATAAGTTCACTTTCGTTTTGGGCAAAACGAAAGGATTTTTGAAAAAGACCAAAACAGACAAACATATTACTTAGATAAATGGGTCACAGAAGGGAAGTCCACAGCAACCCAATTGCAGCAAACTCTTCCTGGTGTCACAAATACAGGTGCCACCTCCTCAGACTTGTCCTCAATAATTGCATTAGTTTCTGGTGGAGCATGAATGAATCTAGCGCTGTGAAAAGTACCCCCAGTTGGCTTAACCACCCCTGGCTTGTTAATAGAGAAACCCAGATCTTCCTTGCGCTTGTTCTCAGGCAACTGCACTAACTGCCCCCAACCCTTAGCTACACCTTCCTGCACCACCTTCTGCGCATCCTTCAGAGAGGCCATACATGTCTCACTCTTCTTTGAATTTCCTCCTTCTACGGAGAGTCCTTGAAATGGCGTCCCATTCATACCATTAGAACCAATGTAAGAGAAAGTCGACAGATGGCTGACTAACAAGGTTGTTTCTCCGCTTACTGTTACCAACTTCCCATTCTGCACAATCTTCAGCTTCTGGTGGAGTGTGGATGTCAGCTCTCCAGCTTCATGAATCCAAGGCCTTCCTAAGAGACAACTGTATGAAGCTTGTATGTCCATGACTTGAAAAGTGATTTGAAACATATGGGGCCCGATTGTAATGGGCAGGTCTATTTCACCGATGACTAATTTCCTTGAGCCATCAAACGCTTTTACCACCACTCCACTTGGCCTTAGATGCGTATCTCGATATGAAAGTTTATCCATAGTGGTTTTCGCCATTACATTTAGAGACGAACCGGTATCTATCAACACTTTGGACAGAGCGTCCGACTTGCAATTAACCGAGATATGTAGAGCCAGCTTATGGTTCCTTCCCTCCTCCGGGAGTTCTTCATCACTAAAGCTCAAAGTATTACATGCAGTAATATTCCCAACTATGCCTCCAAACTGACCGAGGGTCACATCGTGGTCCAAAAAAGCCTGGTCGACGACCTTCATCAGCGCTTCCCTATAAGCGTCAGTTTATCAATAGAGACATTATGGAGATTATGGAAGGAGTTTGTAGTAACTGATCCACTATCTTGTACTCACTCCTCTTAATCATCTTCAATACTTCGTCAATCAGAGTAACCCTTCCCACTAGACTGACCTACATCTTTGCCTTTACCAGAGTTTTGTACCTGCACTGGTTCCACCATTAGAGCATCAGTCTTCCCTTGAATAACAGTAGGGAGGATACGTCCACTTCTTAGTACTTTACTACTTTCAACAATGTTAACCACAGAGGCCAAAGGATGCAAGGGTATCTCCTTACCATCTTCCAAGGTCGTAGCTTCATATTTGTAAGGTATAGCCCTCTGGGAAGTATATGGCAAAGGTCCTGGCATACAAATTACGAGAGGGGTGACAGCTGGCTTTGCGCTGTTGTATGTCACTTCAATCCGCTCTGGGATATTGAACCCAGGAATGGTAACACAAACACTCTTGTCCTCCCTCGTAACAACAAGCTCTTTCTTATCCATCAGCCATTGTATATCGTTTTGAACTTGCAGGCATCCTTGAGGACTCACGGAACACACTTCACAGGTAGCATGATCATGACTGAAAAGAGCTGCCTCACACATCTTGATATGCATCAAGACCAAAGGAGTTTTGATATCCTGCACACTAAAAATGAGACCAGCTTCGTGATAATCTTGAATCATATTGACAACAGGCCCATGGTTTGTAGAGGATTCCCTTGGACATTCGGGTTTGGATCTGAGAAGGTTAGCTTTTTGTCATTAATCAGTTTCTGGACTTTGCTCTTAAGGGGATAGCAATGTTCGACATCATGCCCCGGTTCCCCTTGATGGAAAGTAGAGGTGCAGTCGGGATGGTACCAAGTAAGTAGGACATCTGGCACACGAGGAGGCGGCCTAGTCTGAACAAGGTTCTTTGCAAGTAAAAAGGGAAGCAAATATGCATACAACATGGGTATAGGAGGAAATTGTGTTCTTGGAGCACAAATTTGTTGTTAAGGAGCTTGAGGACAAAGTTGTTGTTGTTGTGGGTAGTATGGTTGTTGATGAAATTGTTGAGGATTTTGTGGATTAGGTTGTTCGTATAATGGTGGATAGTGTGATGGAGGCCTTTGGGGCATTTGTAGTTGAAACTTTGGATTTTGAGGAGCAGGGATGGATGGTTAGATGTTGGCAATATATGGGTAAACTGGGTATCCTGATTGAGATCCTCCATGGGCCACCATTCCGACCTCTTGGACATTCTTCTTTGGATAATTGTTCCCAAACCTCTTTGTACTACTAGCCGAAGCACTTCCCTTAGTCAAACGTCCCTTAGGGGCCCCTTATTCAATACGCATTCCCATACCTACCATCTCGGTAAATTGTTGTGACGCACTGCCGACCATTTTCTTGTAATAGAACGGACTCAGAGTTTTGAGAAACAACTTATACAATTCTCTTTCTTCTAGAGCGGGACGGATTTGTGCAGCAATTTGTCTCCACCGTTAAGCATACTCCTTAAAAGACTCTTTGTCTCCCTGAGTCATGGCTTGAAGTTCAGTCCTGTCTGGTGCCATGTACGAGTTGTACTAGTATTGTTGGATGAAAGCATTGGCCAAGTCATTAAAAGTGTGGATGTCGACACCCTCCAAGTGCATGTACCACCTTAGTGCGGGGCCAACCAAGCTTTCTTAGAAGAAGTGAATGAGTAGTTTGTCATTCTTGGTCTAGGTCGACATTTTTCTTGCATACATGACCAAGTGAGCCTTAGGGTAAGTATCCCCCTTATATTTCTCAAAATTCGGGACTTTGAATTTAGGTGGTACTACAACATTAGGAACCAAGCAAAGTTCGTGAACATTTTGGCCAAACAATTCTTTACCACAGAGGGCCCTCACCTCTTGTTGCACTGCATCTTACTTTTCTTCCAAGTCTTCCACCCTATAAAATGCTTCTACACTTTCAGAGTGATAAATGGGTCCATGCTCTTGCTGGGCAGTGTGGACAAAAGGTGCTGCATAAGTCATAGCAGCTTGAGGAATGGGTTGACCGGGCTGAGAAACCGGTATTGGCTGCTGAACCAAAGCAGTCGGAATTTCTAAAATAACAGGACAGGCACCTTCATTAGAGATAAGTGGCATGCCTCATGGGAAACCTTTTGGCATAATGTACTGAGAAGTAAAGGAAAACTCAATAGAACCAGCGGGACATAAACCTTCATTGAACATATTCGCCATACTCCCCGGGAAACCTTCAGGTATAATAGGCTGCGAAGTACCAGCGAGTGCAACAGAAACATGAATAGCAGTAGGAATTGACTGGGCCAGAGGAGTGTCGGTAGGCTGAGGGTCTGATGTCTGATTCTGATTAGGTAATGCAGAAGTCATCATGGCAGTTAGCTTCTCTATGTCGGCTTGCATTGATGCCATTCCTTCAAGGAGATCTTTGTTCTCTTGTTCAAGACCTTCCATTTCTTTACGTTTGCTCGAGTGTAGTGAATGCAGGTAGGCTTGTAGAGAATACGTCGGGCCATTTTCCTTGACTGAGGCAGAGAGAAGTAAAGTATGAGACTTGGGATTTTTGTTTGAAACTTATGAATGCAGTACGATGCATAATATGCTTAATGCAAAAAATGTACAATTTTTTATTTTATTTTTATTATCGAAGGACCTATAAAAGCAATTTTGTAAACATCAAAATTAAACATTTCATTAAATAATTAAAGCATTACAAGATAATTCCCTTTTTAACAAACAAAGCTAAGGGATAGACTCAAAAGTTCATAAAGGAAAGCTAGAAAATAACATAAAATGAAGTAAAAAAAAATCTGGAAGATCCTCTAGTCCTCGAAGCAGGTGAATCAATCAGAATTCGAAGGTGCGCTGGCAAAGAAATCCATACGCTGCTCGCTCTTTGGTACTCCTTCTGGGTTTTAGGGGGTACAGGTAAAGAAGGTGATGGGGTAGTTGAGGATAAGAACCTCGGTATATGATAGGGTAAACCAAAAGTCATAGCTCTATCAATGACCCACTGAGTGTAAGATCCATGTACAAAACTCGACTTTTTTCCAAGCTGGTTTCCATCAAGCCTACGAATGGTGTGCCAAGATCGCACGAATTTTATCCTCATGTTTGTATAGTCTTCATGGTTGAGATAGAATTCACCGGATAAGGAAAGGTTGTTAGGTTTTTCTTTCATGGGGTATCTGAACTGGCGCATGGCAACAGCTGGGTTGTAAGTAATTCCCCCGCACGTACCGATGAGAGGCACATTTTGAAATTCTCCACAACTGTCAATGATTACTCCATTGTCACCGGCTGCGTGGTACCAAACAATGTCGGTTGGGGTGAGAGGCATGATTCTTTGAGACCAAAGGGATTTTCCTGTGTTTGCTTTGGAGAGGATGGATTGGGGTAAGTGCAAAATAAACCACTTGTATAGAAAAGGTGTGCAACAAGTAATAACTCCATACTCCTTGCTAGTTCTATGGTGGATGGAATGGTATGTGTCCGCAAGCAAGGTATGAACAGGGTTTTTGGTTTGGCAAATTTTGATTGTGTTAAGGTCGACAAAGTTATCAATGTTGGGAAACAAAAGGAGGCCATATATGAGTAGGGCGAGGATAGATTCAAAGGCATCAACATAAGTGGCTTTAGCAACGGTGGAGGCTTTTTGGTAGAGGAATTTGGAAGTTAGGCCTTGGAAGCCTCCTCTAATAATAAGGTTAGTGGCTATGTCGGAGATTTTAAGGTGAAGGGCAGCTGCAATGGGTGGAGGTATATGAGGTGGTTCAAGGCCATTGAAAGGTTCTCTGTCGTACACTGGTAAGCCAACCTAATACGAGTATTCTTCTAGGGTAGGAACAAGCTGGTGTTGAGGACAAAATCCTTATTTGATGTTTTAAAGATTACAAACATTTAATACTTGTTTTTTTTAACTTGTTATCTACTAATGAATTTTGTGAGAAATGTTTCATGAGAATGTTCTTAACATAATAAAGAAGGTTCTATGCTCACAAGACAAGTTAAAAACGTCATTGTCAAAGCAAATAAGCAAAAGGACATAATTGGACTTTTTGGAATAAAATCAAGAAGCAAAATATTCTTTATGTCTCACCAAAAGAAGATACTTTGGATAAAGGACATAAATGGAAAGAATATCATATGATTACATAAAGGCCTTTGCATTTAAAAAGGAATTGGAAAAGCACGTGCCTTAAAGAAAGAAGAAAAAATTGTTTTACAAAGAAAGAATGTTCTTGAGAACATTCTGGTGAAACTACAAATGGATAAGGATGATGTCATTCTATCACAACCAAGTACAACTCAAGCACAGCTGTATTACAACCTCACGTGGGCTGTCTCAAAAGGCTTGAAAAGAAGAGAATGTTCTTCAGAACATTCTTCACTTGGAATAACATATTTTTTGCAACACTTGCGCT
>Ga0315914_1003636_pt1 | contig 23381 bp, 10 predicted proteins | sample MpolenodulesMG_FD_203920 | JGI IMG/M metagenome (GOLD analysis project Ga0315914, IMG submission 203920) | Medicago polymorpha root nodule microbial communities from Los Angeles, California, United States - elongated nodules | ecosystem: Host-associated > Plants > Roots > Nodule | place: USA...
GAATATTTGCTAAATAGACCAACGATTTATTATTCAACATCAACAAATAAGCTATTTGTATTAAATTATTGTTCATTTTGTTTGACTACTGATAATTTTTATTGCTGAAAATACTTTCACTGTAGTTGTTTTTTTTTTTTAGAGAATCATTATAGTTGTTGTAGAGACCGAAATGTCAAAATAAGACATTATAAGTTTATTAATCAAGTACTCCATCCGGTTCTATATATAAGAAAAGATTCTTTTTTTAGATACATTTAATAATTAATGTATCTAGTCTTCATTGTAAACGAGATACATTAATTATTCAATGTATCTAAAAAAAGAATAATTTCTTATATATAGGACCGGAGGGAGTAATTATTTTTTAACTTTTTAATTTATGCTAAGTTTTTGAAAATGAATTTATTTGAGATGGCTAAAAATATATTATTTGGGATAGCTAACTATATTAATATATTTATTTATTCAATAGAAATACAAATTTTGGGGTAGCCAAAGCTACCCTTAACTACAAAGGGAATCGCCCCTAGTAAATAGATCATAGGTTATTGTAAGTATACTCTTTCAAAAAAAGGTTATCGTAAGTATTGATTTTAGGATTTTAAAATTACAAATAATTTGAGAAAACAGATGTTACGAAGATTCGAAGAAACAATTTTTTTTTTTTGAAGAAAAAATGAACGGTTGGAAACTTAACCACTACAACAACTTTTATTCTTTTATTCGAAGAAACAGTTAATATGTGATAGGAGGAATGGTCACTTTTTTGACATGGAGTCATTGTAATTACACCATTTTTACTCTTCAATTGATGCACATATAGTGTGTCTTTGTATGCTTAGGTATTCTCTTCTTCTTTTTTGATAAATTAATGACGAAAATAAAAGAAGAAAATTAAAATGTTAAGTGCTACACTACACTTCAAAACAAATTCCCGTGAGCTTAATTCAATTGGTATGAATAATGCATAATATATGTAAGGTTTGGAGTTAGAATTCCGGAAGAGAAAAAAAAACAAAGATGAAGCATTAATTGAGGAGGGAAATTATATAAGATAGACGTGTTATACTTTTCTTACTACAATAAGTTGCGGTTAAGTTTATTGGTTTCCTTTTTTAAATAACAGAAGGGCCCCAGGCCAAAGTTTTCTTTTTAATAATGTTACGCACAAATGGAGTTGGAGACTTGGACTCTGTTTGATAGTTTATAGGAGAGGGGAGGATAGGAAAATAAATAGGGTTTTGATAGTTTATAGGAGAGGGGAGGATAGGAAAATAAATAGGGTGTGTTTGTTTTAAGATTTGTAATATGATTCTCCGGAATGTGAGATTGGAAATGCAACATTTTTCATATTTGTTTTAAGTTTTGAAAATTTGTTCTAATAAATGTTATATTCCCAATAATCTTTTTTTTTGAAGAGGTTAAAATGAAATATATTACCACAACAAAAGGTCCCTCTAGCACAACCAATAATCTTATTTACACATGATTCTTTTATTGTTATTCTCACGCATTTGTTTCAAGTTTATAAAACGTATTCCTAATAATAACATTCTTTGGAATACATTTCAATACCAAAACTCAACTTGCTATAACTTCCCACTACCGCTCACATTTGTTTCCATTTTTATTTTTTAAATTAAATAATTTCTAAACATTCTCAAAAAATCTAAATTTTTACCAAACACATAGATATGAATGTTATTCCTAAAAATATTATCCCGGGAAATATCATTCTAAGGAATGCAATTTCTTACCTTGAAACAAACACATTCATAGATTTCTTATATTTTATTTGAGACAATGATTTTGTAGATAATGATAAATAAATTACCATGTTTTGTAAAAAATAAAAAAGATAAATAAAATGATTATGACTAATATATTATTAATTTTGAAAGTATTGTAATATTATAGGTTGAATAACATCCTTTAAGAAAATATCATGACTAATACAATATTAATTTTGAAAGTATTGTAATATCATAGATTGAATTTGAAGAAGAGTCTTTCAGTACCATTTTTAGTAACCTTATTTTAAAATGTTTTGTGTTATAAAAAAAAAATTAAACTCTTCAAAGTCATCCCCTTGTATTCACTCCACTTTCTTCAAACTTTTGTTTTCAAAGCCTGCTTCTCCCGTCTAAACTTCCAACCAGACTTTTGGAGTCTTCTCCATAAGTATGTATAACGAAGTAAGACCCATTTTAATTTTTAAAACAACAAATATTGGAGAGAAATATTGTACAAACATTTCTCAAAGATATTGTACAATTTTTTGTGATGTACACGGTATTTGGTGGACAGTTCACAACATACTTAAAATAATGTGAAATTTACAACAATATTTTTCATGATTTTCTTTGGATATGCTAACTAGTTGTTAGATTTGTTTTTTCCTTCTTCACCATAATTTAAACTCGAGACCTCCAACACATCTATTTAAAACCCATTGGTCCCATCCCCTCGAAGTATGAACTCGAATCCTCGAACTCATTCAATTGTTAAATCAAATTAGTTGAACTACTCATTATAAAAGAGAGCAAAGATAATAGATGAGAGATCTTGAAAACTCAACAAGGGCATATATTAGATATTGTTGATAAAGTTGAAATTAGTCAAGATCGGATGAGTTTTTTCAACCGTGATTCTCTTTACTTTAAGAGACTGACATTGGGAGAAATTGTGTCCCTCAATTATAGGTTCCTTAGCTTATCCAATAGAGCACCGGGTACGATTGTGTTTTGAGGTTAAGCTATGAAATGCATGAATAAAAAACCAAAAAGATAAAAAATGACATGCACGTTTATTAGCATATTTTCCAATCATTACAATTATCCTTATTTGATATGAGTGCACATGCATATCCACGTTTTACACGAGGCTTAAGATGAAAATGACATAACATATATATTTTGTTGATTATATAGAAAAGTTTATATTGGAAAAAATTGGAATATATGTCCTACCATTTTGTGTGATTTCTATCTTCAAAGTGTAGATCTACAATTATTTAAACCAATGAAAAAGTGAGTATTAGAGAAAATGTTTAAAAGGGGTTAAGATCATCTCCATTTATCAAAATAAATGGAGAGAGTCTTGCTTACAAGTGCACTTAGGAATACAAAATTAGAAATAGTTGATAAATTTTAAGTAGAAAAAGTTACTTTTTAAAGTTTCAATGCATTGAATGCACAATTTTCTTTTTTTAATAGAAAAATTTAAGTGAGTTGGACTCGAGGCTTACCATCCGAGTCAGGGCAAACTTTAAAGTTTACCAAGCGTTAGTTGAACTTATGACATTGCGGTTGAATTAAATTCTTACTAGTTGAATCAACATTCATTAACAACCTTTTGAAATCCGCCTCCAATATATTACTCAAATATAACCAATTTTTTTCTTCATATTTTTGTCTTAAATATAAAAAAAATATAACTACTTAACCAATATATATATATATATATATATATATACATTTAACCCTATTTAACGATGCTATCCTAAAATACATTCGATTCATATGTAATTTATTTTTCAATCATTCTTTTATTCATATATAAGACCTACAAATTTGCCCTACTCTGCCCAACACCATGAACATGTCAAAAATAGTGCCGATTGATTTAGGTAGGTGGCTTGAAAATTCTACCCAGTCCCGCCCCACATCGATTAACGAATTGGTTCATCAATAACAAATATTTAGAAACATAATCCAATTGCCTATAGCCTAAACCATGTACAAACCCAATATATCAGACTATATTTTAAGACTAGAGACTAAAATTAACCGATGATCTTCAATTTTAGAGATTTTCAATATTTATGATTAAGAATGTAAGATAGCAGTCAATACGAGAGCTAAACAAAATGATGGAAACATCTTGATAAAAAATATGTTGGGAACATGTTCCAGTCGAAATCGAAAAATGTACTAAATAAAGTGTTGCCGATGTAATATTTTTGAAACTTGAAAGTGACTCCAAGTTTCTAATCTACTACTTCTGCAGTTCTACTACTACTATAAGAAACTTCATAACCACCATATTTCCTTAATTATCCTTAGTTAGAGTCATAACCTCACTAATCTAATGGGCTTAATGGTAAATTTTCAAACAACTCATCCTCATCCTTATTTATTAATTTTATTAGGTATGCAGCAACTAACAAATTCCATCTAAAAAAATGGATCGCACCAATTTCATTCCTATCCTCTTGCCTTTTTTTTGACAATATTTTGTACACTTATGCTTTTTTTCCCCTTTTTTTGACAATATTTTGTACACTTGTGCATTTTTTTGACAATATTTTGTATACTTATTTAATACTAAAAAAAATGCATCGCACCAATTTCATTCCTATCATGTTGCCTTTTTTTCTTTGACAATATTTTGTACACTTATTTAATACGTTTACAAACAGAGTACCCTAATTTCCATGTAAACTTGGCTATATCCTTATCCTTATTTATTAATTTTATTAGGTCTGCAACAACTTAACCTAATAATTTCCCTCTAAAATGCTGCATTAGGTTAGCAGTAATTTAACTTAACAAATTTCATCTAAAAAAAATGCATCGCACCAATTCCATGCATATCCTCTTGCCTTTTTTTTGACAATATTTTGTACACTTATTTAATACTAAAAAAATGCATCGTTATCATGTTGCCTTTTTTTTGACAATATTTTGTACACTTATGTCTTTTTTTTTCCTTTTTTTTGATAATATTTTGTACACTTATTTAATACTAAAAAATGCATCGCACCAATTTCATCCCTATCTCGTTTCCTTTTTTTCTTTGACAATATTTTGTACACTTAGTTAATACGTTTACAAACAGAAAACCCTAATTTTCATGCAAACTTGGCTACCCTAATTTCCATGTAAACTTGGATATATCCTTATCCTTATTTATTAATTTTATTAGGTGTGCAGCAACTTAACCTAATAATTTCCCTCTAAATTGCTGCATTAGGTTAGCAACAATTTAACCTAACAAATTCCATCTAAAATGCAGCGCACCAATTTAACCTAACAAATTCCCTCTAAAATGCAGCAATCCCTAACATTTCTCCCCACTGACGAGCTTTTCATTTCTATCCTATTTTGTATATATCTATTGTTTCTGTAGACTTTTTTTTTTTTGCAAGTTATTGTACACTTATTTAATACGTTTACAAACATAATACCCTAATTTCCATGCAAACTCGGCTACCCTAATTTTCATGCAAACTCGGCTATATATAGCAAACCCTTAACTGTGTTTCTCTCAAAAAAAATCCTAAACCGTGGTAAATTACACAAACAACAAAAGAATCATATATTTTGATTTTTGCAGATGGAAGTACGTGACCTTACAACCTTCCTCCCATACCACTGCTTTACAGATATTCAAATTTAACATGCATTTTATCGATATGCATATTTTTTTGAGAAATGAAGTATCATTTTTGCGTTTTTTGTTTGAGATGTTTACACCAATTTTGACAATCTTCCTTTTACAGCAAAGTAGCAATGCCCATTATTTTTTATATATCAACGTTAATACAGGAAGTCATGAGTATTTTACCAGTGTCTGTTGTATCCATAATTTCACCAACTTACAATATTTTAAACACATCCAATGCGAAGGCAACAAATTTGTTGAAACATTAATAAAAAAAATTGTTGTTGAGTTAGCTAATTGTAATCTCAACTTAGTTTGTATGACATAAGAATTTCATAAAGTCTTATAGAGAATAACAAAATCAATTACCTAAATCTAGTTAATTCATCGAACTTACTACAACCTACAACAAGAGTTGGTTGAAATTTAATTTATAAACTTATTTGTTTAACCGCATTGTTGAAATCCAACCACCATAAATTTCAATTACAAAAACAAAAATGGTGATTCGTTCATCGACTCATTTGTTCTACAAAGTCAAATGTCAACGATTCCCTTCACTTCCAAATGCAACAACTTCTTCTCCTATTCTCTTCCTCTCTTCTTTCCTCGCCACAACTTCACCACTTCCATCAACCTTTCTCCAACTCCTTCCTTTCGTATCTTTTGCCAATCTCAATCCAAGGTAACTAACTATTTTCACTTCCAAAAACATTCATGCTTCAATATTTTAGGGAAAAAAATACTTTATCATCCAAGTTTAGTTTAGTTGACGAGTTCAACTGGTTAACGAGTTCCATCAAAATGATAATCCTTTTGGAGAACCAGAGTTCGATTTTTTGATGAAACAATTTTGATCAAACTTTACCAAAAAAAAAATTAATAGAGTAGGATACTGTTTAACTAACTCATAAGTGGTTGTTTAGTTTGACCATGTAAGAATCTGTTAGATTCTAACTAACTCATGCTGATGTGGCATCTTTTCTGTTCATGTATAAAATATAAATACATCACTGTACACTCATCTATGTGTAATCTATTACAGATAAGAAGGTTCTCCCCTTTATTAGAAAGTTCATTGCTTTCTGGTAATGATGGCTTGGTCTCAGATGATTGGAAAACAGTTCCTGACATTTGGAGAACTTCTGCAGACAAGTTTGGTGATAAAATTGCTCTCATTGATCCATATCATGATCCTCCTTCAACTATGACCTACAAACAGGTTTTTTTCCAACTAATTTTACCATGTGAATTACAAGATTTATTGAAGGACTGCAAACCATTTTCAAATTATTTAGATTTTTACGAGCTTGAGGTAGACGGCCAATGTATTGGAAACTTACCATTTGAAATGTCATTCAGTTGTATGCTATGTAATTTACTGTATCTTTCTTATCCAATATTTAGTTGGAGGATGCAATATTGGACTTTGCTGAGGGCTTGAGAGTTATTGGAGTAAGTCCCGATCAGAAGATTGCGCTTTTTGCTGATAATTCTTGTCGCTGGCTTGTGGCAGATCAAGGTGTGCCTAGCTTTATGTATTATTTATGACTTTGCCTAAAAAATCAGGGTTTATAGTTTATCCGTTCTCGCCTTCTCGGTGTATTGCGTATGGGAAATTGCTAGCTGCAGAATTTGTATGTGCACACATGGTTCCAACTTTCACAAACTAGAAACCACAAAAATCTGATATTGGTTTTTGTTTTTTAAGTTTCAAAACTTAAAACTGACAAGTAAACTGAACAATTTTTTTTTTGCAGTTAGACTTCTTTTTATCTACACTGCAAAGGCGAACATTTTACATTTTTTGTGTTTATCTCATATCCAGATCTATCTATGCAGAGCATATTACTGTATCCGTATAATGTACTCACAATAATTGCATGCCTGTGAGGGGTGTACATGCTCAATTACTTTGCTTTGTTTGAGCTTTTTTTATCCAGAGAACCAAAGCTGATGGGAAACGTGAATACAGTTGTGAATAGCAATAGTTCTACCCTATACTGTGGTGTCAATTATTTCAAATAACTCTAGTGTGTGCTTGTAATAATTATCTACAATAGTGTTTTTTTTAATCATGTCCATGCTATGTTTTTAGTCTAGGTATGATGGCAAGCGGAGTAATCAATGTTGTTAGGGGTTCAAGGTCATCAATTGAAGAACTGCTGCAAATATACAACCACTCTGAAAGGTTTAAAAAATACCATTCAAACAGCTTGTATCTAGTGTATACTCGGCGCTTGCACAATTCCTACCCTTGCATTTGAAATATTATTTTTCACTTCGATTATTACTTTCACCATGCCTTTCAGATTTTGTTGAGAAATATCAATTGTCCGTTTTCTGTACAGTATTAGATAATTATAAGCATTTACAACTAAAAGTTTGAGATCGATCACCTTCGTCGTGGTAAAGTTTAGAGAACTGATGAGAAATGCATATATGTTTACTTATACTCTTTTATGGGCTGTAGAAATGATTAATGTTTGATATTTTTCACCCATCATAGGTTGAAACTCAAAACATTTCTGTCCCCTTGTTTTCATATATTTGTAGTTATATTCCACCATCCCACCTTGTTTCTCTTGTCCACTTTTACATAAAAAAGGCCAAAGGGCGCACTTTAGATTTTTGTAACAAAATCTTCATTAGCTTGATCGTGTTAAGCTCAACATCTTTTGTACGCATTTATATTAATTTAGCTTTTCTTTTAAAAAATATCAACCACCATTTGCTTATAAAAATGTTCTCTTAGAAATAACATTAAAGTCTATGAAAGAAAATAATATCACTGGAAATTGTAAATTGGTTTACATAGTAAAATGTCATATCTACAAGGACTTTGGATTCGGGGCTGCCTTTACCAGGGTGGTATAGTTTAGAGGAATGACTTATCACCTGTGTTGAAAGATTTAACTTCAATAATTGAAGTCTACCTAAAATAGTAATAATAATAAGTGTCTCTCAATTGCATTAGAGGCTTTGAGTTTGTTAAATACACATGAATGTTACCAAAACACGTTCTTTGACTAAGATGTTGTGTTTCAAGAGCCATTTTTCTTACATATTTTTAAGTGCATGATCGATATTGATGATTCAATAGAATAGTTGCTGACTTCTGCAATTGTTATTTAGTGTTGCACTAGCTGTGGATAATCCAGAAATGTTTAATCGGATTGCAAAAGCGTTTGATTTGAAGGCTTCAATGAGATTTGTTATTCTGCTGTGGGGACAAAAATCATGCCTGCTCAATGAAGGAAGCAAGGAAGTGCCAATTTTTACATTCACGGAAATCATGCATTTGGGACGAGAGAGCCGCAGGTTGTTTGAATCCCATGATGCTAGTATGTCACCTGGATCTTCTCTACAAGTTCAGCTTATGTGTATATTTAAGAACTGGTGCCTTTTGTTAATCATGTGTGAGTGTGTGTAAGAATTACTACTAGTGGGAGGATGTCTCCATAACAAAATCCAAAAGAAAACGGGTGGGCTTAATATGTGGTAAGATTTCCGGACCTTAAATGTAAATCTGAGATAAGAATGACCACGTAGAAGCCAAAAATGGAACTGTGTCCCAATTGAGATATGCCGATATTATTCTTGTTCTTTTTAAAAATTCTTTTCTTTATTTATTCATTTATTTTGTAAAGGAGATTACATATTGCTCATTATCTTAATCATCAAAAACAGCAGTAATCGGGTACTCTGCAACTCATCTACAATGTGATTGCAGGGAAGCACTATGTGTTTGAAGCAATAAAATCTGATGACATTGCTACTCTTGTATACACAAGTGGTACTACTGGAAATCCAAAAGGTGTTATGCTAACCCATCAAAATCTTTTGCATCAGGTTTGCAATCTTTCATAAAGTTTACTGTGACAACTTAGGTAATGGTTATTTCAATAAGCCATGATGATTTTAATAAAATACACACACACACACACACACACACTATTATAGGGACATGACTTATGAACTGTTTAAGCACTGTTAACTGTGGAAAGAATAATCGGAGCTTGATTCTTGTCTTTTAACATAGCACTGATACTGCATATCATGTCTAAATGAATTTCTAGATTAAATTTTATTCGGACATTGTACCTGCTGAAGTTGGGGATAGATTTCTAAGTATGCTGCCTCCTTGGCATGCATATGAAAGAGCTTGTGAGTATTTCATTTTCTCATGCGGTGTTGACCAAGTATATACAACTGTGAGAAACTTGAAGGTATTATTACTTTAATCATATTTTTCATCTATTATGATATGTCAAAAAAGAACAGAGTTACCTCATTTTTCGATATGTTGTATTTTTTTGTTCCAGGATGATTTGGGGCGTTACCAGCCGCATTACTTGATTTCTGTTCCTTTAGTTTATGAATCATTGTACAGGTAACTTTTTTTCCCAGGAATTGTATGGATGTACTTCATTGTATTTAATGCCACTCGTGAATTGCATTCATTGTTTTTCCTGATTCCTCTGTAGTGGGATCCAGAGGCAGATTTCTACAAGCTCCCTTGTTAGAAAGCTTGTTGCACTGACATTCATCAGGGTCAGCTTAGGGTACATGGAATGTAAGCGGATTTATGAGGTCTGGTTTTCAACTCTTTAAATAAGTTTTAATATTCCATAAATCATTATTCTTTGCTTTCTGTCTATTCAGTTCGTCTATGCTTTAGGAAAACCTTTTTTACACAATTACTTTGTTAAAGGGAAGAAGAAAACAATAGGGGTTGGCAAATGGGATAATTCAAGAATGCAGACAAATGTGGGTGGGACTGCATTTTGCTGTTGTTATGTGATATGGGCAACTAGTGTGTGTGTCACAACAAATCGGATCTATTTGGAAATATGGTCATACCTCATAGAGTCATAGGAATAAACATAGGAAACCCAACCAATCAATTTCCCAAACTTATCACATTATCAAATATTCAATTTCTCTGGTTACTACTCACACACTTCAATTTCTCTGCACCACCACTTTTTTCCATTTGGTTAAACAGGTATATAGTTATTTTAATTTTGGCCGAAGATGATAAGTTTTGAAGATGTTTACAGGGTAAATGTTTAACCAAGAACCTGAAGCCGCCTTCCTATCTCTATGCAATGTTGGATTGGCTAGGGGCAAGAATTATTGCCACAATATTATTTCCAATTCATATGCTGGCAAAGAAACTTGTCTACAGTAAAATCCATTCAGCTATTGGATTCTCTAAGGTCTTGTATTCTTTACTATGCTTTGTTGTTAAGTTTAATATTTTTGTTCTGTCTTCTCTGTGATAGGCCATACTGACTCACTGTCCATGATTTCGGAAAAAGCTTAGTCTTAATTACTGAGCTTATTTCCATATTAAAAATCATTTCCTGTTTGTTAGTACGTTCCCAAATTATTTCGAAAATGTTGTTAGGATGCAATCAATGAGCAATCCCTTATTGATTTTATTAACCTCTTGATCAGATAATTAATCTTATAGCAAGAAATTTTTTGCCAATAATTATTCTGCTGCACTTCAGCAGAAAATTTGTTCATATTTTTTCTGTCAATTATTTTGCCGCTTTAACATTTTCAACCATGTCCCCGTGAGATTAGCTCAGTTGGTTGGGACAATGCATAATATATGCAGGGTCTGGGGTTCGAACCCCGGAGACCCCACTTCTCCACATTTAAAATGTGTGAGCTCTAGCCACTAGGCTACTTGACCAAAAAAAAAAACATTTTCAACCATGTTGCTTCTTGTAGCTATTTCTATGTAAATGAACTTTGTGAAGTCTGGCGAGACTTATATGAAGCTTATATTTCAAAAATAACTTTAAGAAGGCCTGTGTGTGGTAGTAATACATATGTTGTCAATAGGGGGAACCTTCAAGATGAAGGTTTTGTGATGTGATGCTATTCTAACTGCACTATAAAAAAAAACACCTTTATTAGTCTTCTTGGCTGAGATCAACTTCTCTTCTACTATGGTGCGGTCTTTTTTTTTGGCTGCAACAGGAGAAGAAGTAAAAAATGTAATGTGTAGAAGATGGACATGGCCATGGTGCTGTCCCTTTGGTTAGATAAAAACAAAGGAGTTTTCAAGAGACTGTTTAGACAATCCAAACATACGTAGACATTGATTCTAGTTTTGCAAAGGATCAAGAAATCAATGTGAAAATTGTAGTTAGACAATTATACGTTAATTGTCTTTCAGTTTCCTCTTCTTGGTGTGTAGAAAATGATGAACTGTTAATTGTTCATCCAAAGAATCAAAGAGCCAGAAGAAATATCTATCCTGGAATTTTCTGATAATACCTCTATTGGAATTGCATTCAAGTCATTTACACAAAACAAAGATAGCACCCTATATATACAAGGAAGTGGCTAGTAAAATAAAAGGATAACAGCTGGTAAACAATATATAACAGAATTAGCATCTAACTAAATAGTTAAACTGATAAAAATAACTGATGGGGTAATTAGGAGCAAGTCAAAGTATAGGTAACAGTTGTATTGTAGTTATATTCTTTCCTGTCCTTTTTTTTTGTGGGATTATTTGGAATTCTTATTATACATTATATTCTTCATATATGTGTATATTAGGGAATTCCCCTCAATATCCCTCTTATCTGATGGTATAAAGTATTCTCTTATGTACTACATACCATATGATTTTGGAAGCACTTCTATGCTCGTGATAAGCAAAACCTTCTGGCTCTCTGCAGGCTGGAATAAGTGGTGGTGGTAGCTTACCTTCTCACGTCGATAGGTTTTTTGAGGTTTGATACTTCTCACGTTTGTTACTCTCAAGCAAGAATTGTCTTTTTGGCATTCTTCTCACATTTTCTTAATCATATGCAGGCAATTGGCGTGACATTGCAGAACGGATATGGTTTAACAGAAACTTCACCAGTTACTGCTGCTCGACGACTTAGTTGTAATGTAAGTCATATATTATAAACTGCATGATATCATGCCAAGTACCATTATTTTAAACATAATGCTTTTCATTTCCTTTCTGCAACTTAAAATTTGTTATTCTACTGATAATGAGTTATTTAAGTAAGTTTAGAGAACATCGAGAATTTGTGATAACTGTGTAAACTGAATTTAATTATAGCTACATTGATCTTTCCCATCTTAGTTGTAGTATTTATAAGTACAAAACCTTATTGATACTACCAGTTCAGAATAATTAACACTGACAGACACTACTAACTCTAAGTGATTTGTTGAGGACCTTCTCACCAACAAACTACAAACTCTAGGTGTTTAATATGAGAATGTTGGACCAGATTGTGGCTAAAAGCTACAGCACTCTGACTAGGGGTGTTAAGGGATGGGTTGAGAGGAGTTATGTTTGTCCCTCACCTGGTATTAAATGTATTTGGGCCATTCTACTTAATTATTTTTCTTTCTGGAAAAGTGTCCATTCTACTTAATTTGTTTATAAAGAGCACAGTGTAAACCTTTGTTCTATCTTGAGTTTGGTATTCGTAATTACATGGTCTGCATTCTTTAAATTAGTTTGCAAGTTGAGTTAGCGAAGAGTGGTGCCTTTTATCTGAAAATGTTTCAAATCCAATCTTTTGAAGGTTATCGGATCTGTCGGGCATCCACTTAAGCATACAGAGTTTGAAGTTGTAGATTCTGAAACTGGTGAAGTTCTTCCACCTGGTTATAAGGGAATTTTGAAAGTCAGGGGCCCACAATTGATGAAGGGATACTACAAGGTAATCTATTTTCTCAAAAATGCAAACTTATATATATATATATATATATATATATATAGAGAGAGAGAGAGAGAGAGAGAGAGAGAGAGATTACTTTTATATTTCGGGCTTTATAAGAGAGAGAGAGAGATATTACTTTTATATTTCGGGCTTTATAATTGGGACAAGGGCTTATAAAAGGCTCATAATCTAGTGCTCTTTTCGTATTCTTGAGACGAAGAGTTTTGTTTGTCGTGTAAGACCTTTTCCCTGTTGTACCTACCCGCAACTTATGTAATGGGTATAGAGGTCAAAACTGTTGCTTACTTAAGAGCTCAGATCATATTCATGTCACGGGGTCTTATTGGCATATTTTGTCAGTTACATGTCTCTATTCTTGTATCAGAATCCTTTAGCCACAAATCAGGTCATAGACAGGGATGGCTGGCTGAATACTGGTGACATAGGTTGGATTGCTGCCTACCATTCATCTGGACGAAGTCGTAATTGTGGTGGTGTGATTGTTGTTGAAGGCCGTGCTAAAGACACCATTGTGCTTTCATCAGGTAGAACAGAAGTTTGTGTTTGCTGATCTTTGAATCCTGTAAGTAATTCTCCTCCCTTTCGGTATGTTTGTTTATTAATAGAAAGCACACATAATATAATACAAACATACAGAAAGGGAGGAGACATTACTTATCAGAATAATGGGCCCTTTCGGATTAATCCAAAAAAAGAAACGGACACTTCCGGTAAAAGTAACCTTGTCACTTGTAACTAATGGATTTCTTAGCTGTCGTATGTCTACTGTCTGCGAGGCTCTTTTAGGATTATTACTCCATTTTTTGACCCTTAATTGCAACTGTGCTTTTTTATCTATGCACAAAAAGGGTGGTGATAATCATTTTGCCTTCTTATGTGAGTACTAATTATGTATTTCAATAAGCGAAGGTGAAAATGTTGAACCGGGAGAACTTGAAGAAGCTGCGACGAGGAGTAGTCTCATACAACAAATTGTTGTCATTGGCCAGGTTAATTTAAATTTTGATGTCTTTAAAAAAAAATTGTTCAAGGCCTACACACAAACTGTATAAAAGATATGGCCAAAATGCAATAATTTCACTTATTTGGACATATAGGATAAGCGACGTCTAGGAGCTGTAGTTGTTCCTAACAAAGAAGAAGTCTTAAAGGCAGCAAGGGAATTGTCAATTATAGATTCCTATAGTTCAGATCTCAGTCATGAAAAAGTGACCAGTCTAATATATAATGAATTAAGGACATGGTAAGTCCTTGTCACTCTTCTGTTTGTGTTTACAAGGAAGGGCAGTTTTTATTATGACAGTTAATATTAGCTTAAGTTGAAGTTTATGAGAATGGAAGAGAATATTATTTTTTACGTCTAATTAAATTATTGTAAGAGTGAAATTCAGTACATGGTCAGGGGTGTTATGAATGGGAAACATATCAAATATTTTCTATCTGAAAATTGAATCTCTCCCCCATTATCATGCAGGACGTCCGAGTTTCCATTTCAAATTGGGCCAATCCTTCTCGTAAATGATCCCTTCACGGTTAGACTTAACAGATTTGTTTCTTTGTATTATTTCCATTGACATATTTGGTTAACATTTTACTCTAATGACAGATTGATAATGGGCTAATGACACCCACAATGAAAATTCGAAGAGATAGAATTATGGCTCAATACAAGGACCAAATAGAGGATCTCTACAAGTAATCTTTCCTAATGCCAATGGTATGGCTACAAATAGTTAAGACTCAACACAGAAATCAAATGGAGAATCTTTACAAGCAAACTCTCCTCATGCTAATGGCATGCACAATAGAGTTTTGGCTGTAGATAGTAGCAAAATCCTTAAGCCTTGTTCCTGTCTGACATTCCTTATGTTATTATATTTTCTTAGAGAATCTAAATACTGTTCGCTTTCATTAATAAAAGATTTTGTGCCAATGTATTATGTTATTACAGGATGGAAATTACGGTTTTCTTCTTTTGAAGTTGGCATGTCAAGTTAGCTTGAACTAATTAGCATCAACATTGATAGTTCAATGTATGTCTGTCAAGCTGAAGATTTTAGTTAGGATTGTTCAAATAAATGAGTCAAACCTGAGTAATTCATTTTGTTTTCAAGTCAAATCTAAACTTCAATCACTGTGCTTTACTCATTTGCGCTCCTAATGGTTTGACGCAATTTCTGTGTTCTTTTTTTGTTGTTGGTCAAAATTCTGCATTTGAAAACAAAACACAATAATTGTGTTCCGGTCAGAATTAAAAAGAAAATTGTCTTCTCGAATTGATGGTGGGGAAGGGATGGGAAACCATTAGGAGACAGGGATTTGAGTAATTCTAAATAGAGAAAAGGGAGAGAGGTTATGTAACATTTGCAGCATGTGATTTTTGGGTTCTATCCTTTTCAATTACATAAACCAATTCTTGACATCGATGGTCTGTTTGCTAAAATGATGTGATTAGCAGCCCTTCCAACTCTTGGCCATTCTTTATTTTATTTTTTTTAATACAGAAAAGAGTAATGAATATTAGCAGCCCTTCCAACTGGGTAGCAAGTATTAGCAGCCCTTTATGGATCACAATTTTTTATTTAGATTTTGTTAGATGAACTGATTTAGATCATGATTATGGCAACCATAATTTTTTTGATAGCAATGCCAATTAGCAGCCCTTCCAAGGGTTTAAGATGTTTGAGTCTCTTTCCATTGAGACCAACCACATGTTATTGCAGCGATAAATTTAAGATTGTTATCAAAATTTCATAAACGGCAAACAAGTTTTAAACAAAGCCTAAGAGAATTAAAAACGTTTAACTATCATAAAGTACAAACATATGGAGAATGAAAAATGGTTTAATTAGCATGGAGTGGAAGCATGTAAAGAATGAAAATCACTTAATCTTTTGAGAAATGATATTTGTACAACCACTTTGTGACAACTTCTTGACAACTTTCTCTCTCATATTCACATTATGCTTTTATTCTCTCCCTTCTTTTTTCTCTTTCCATTATTTTTGACCAATAAAAAATGAGAAAAATTCACAAAAGTTGTCTCAAATGGTTGTTTAAATATCACTACTCTAATCGTTTATAGTTGGTGTAAAACATCAATTAAGCGTTTTACTTGAACCATAAATAAACGCAAGAGATCCGTGCAAGAAAGAATTCAGAGGTCGATATCCAAAGTCCAAACTATACAAATTGGAACCGAAATGGACGGTTCAAAATTGAAGGAAAAAAAAAAAAAAGATAATTCTGTAAAGGTGTTTTCACATGGACATGAAACAAAGAAGAGGGAAGAAAAATATATAGAATTAGGATTATCTCCCGACAATTGTTTTTTTATAGAAAGTTTGATTTTAAGATTCATTGTCCAAAAAAATGATAGTGTAGGATGCATCTTAAAATCAATATATTTATAACTAATATAACCAAATTCTAACTAATTATAACTAACTAATGAATTTATGCAAGAGGATAAGACTACGTACAATATACCAAAAATGGTAAAATCCCTTCGTAAACCTGTGCATGAGTTTTAATGCACCTCGTTGAAGAAAAAAAAAATTAACTACCTTATACAATATTGAACCAAGCTAATTAATATTCAAATATATCTAACATACGAGTTAGAAATGTACTCTCTCCATAATAAAAATCAGCGATATCTAACGTATGAGTTAGAAATGTACTCTATCCATAATAAAAATCAGCAAAATTTAACACATCTTAGTTGTAATAAAATGTAAGCAAAAATCAACTCTTTTCATCCTCTTTAGTGGTATGGTATAAAATGTTGTCTTTCAGAGATAATGATTTCTGATATGCAATTTAATAAGACGAGGGATAATTTAGATAATGATGTTTAACTTTTAAATGAGATTAATAAGAGTAAATGTGAATAATTATCTAACAAGTGTGTAAGTAGTTAATTTTGTTATACTCTCTAACACCTACTACTATTTTATTGAATGAAATTCATTTGAGTATCATATTTTATAAATAAAATTTACATAAAATTGTGAAACTCACTTGATAAAAGAGTGGACGATGAAAAGAGGGTTTGAAAAAGTGTTATAGCATTTATCTTTCTAAAATTTAGAATTATTTTGATGGCAATTGTAATAATAAATGACAGTGCCACCATATAAGATCGATATCTACACTACAATTCTTCCCATACTGAATATTTCTTTTTCAAAAAATTAATGGAAACTGAATTTAACGTTTTCTTGAAAGATTCAGGAATAAATATTACTATAATAAATAATAAATGATTTACAAATTTCAACAGTGACAGATTGGACCCTCATGCACCAAAAACTGACATAAATATCAGTTGGACCAAACTAACTTGTTCATATTAACAATAATATCTCTTACGTTCTCTGCATCCATTCCATTCCATTATCTCTTCTTCTTCTGCCAAATTCCAATGGCGGGAATTCCTATCACCTCCTCTAACTACAACTATGCTTCTTCCATCCATTCACTTCCTCTCTTCTTTGCTCGCACTAACTTCACCACCACCATCAACGTTTCTCCAACCTCTTCTTTTCGCGTCTTTTGCCATACTCAATCTAAGGTAACTGCTTCTATATGTTTTTTTTATACAAGTTGTGGAAGGAAAAACTATTACTAATAAGACGCAACACTTACCACTGAGCTAATATCTCGTAGAAAACTGCTCCTATGATAAACATGCCTGCAGTACTATTCATATACACTTTACGTGTTTTTCAGGATATATTGGTTAATTTTATCTTACAATTTCCAATCACAAAGTTTTGTACATCTGCAGACAAAGAAAACGGAGATAAGAAGGTTTTCCCCTTTATTAGAAAGTTCTGGTAATGGTGCTGTGGCTCTAGATGAGTGGAAAGCTGTTCCTGATATTTGGAGAACTTCTGCTGAGAAGTATGGTGATAAAGTAGCTTTGGTAGATCAATATCATGATCCTCCTTCAACTATGACATACAAACAGGTTTTGTTTTTCTTTCTTGTTCTTGTTCTATGTCTTTCCACCTAATATGGTTTTGACATGTGTAAAAAAGAGTAATTAGGGTCCTAATTTCAAGAGTTGATAAGATAATGTGTAGCCTAGTTTCTAACCATTAATGTGGTGATCATATGTTTTAACATGTAATTAACTTTCCTCTATGGTTCTTTTTTTTTAGGTTTTTTTTTTCTCTTATTAGGTTGATAGCATGGAAAACGGCTGTATCACTAATTTTATTGTTATTGGATATGGTTAGAGTAGAGTTTGGTTCAAAGTAGATGGGATTCTTTACACAGAAAGGAAGGGGTAGTAGAATGTAATATATACACACACACACACACACAGAACTAATTTTCAGGTTTACTTAGGTTATAAGCATGTCCTATAATATAGAGTTACAGTGTAGAAGAATAAGCACCGGCTTTAATCAATGATCTTTGTGTGGTTTCTTTTGTTTTATTTTAGGAGATATATGGTTGAGTTTTATTGGTGGTGGGACATAGATATCAGATAAACATTATCTTACTATGTTGACTCAATTGACTCTTTTTTTGACTTCATGCTCTTAAACCATTGTCTTGTGGAATATGCATGTGGTCCTTTTGAAACTTTGATTATTGAATGTATGTTATAATTTTGTTGATGCTATATGCTGCACATCACAATGTAATTTTGTAAGTTAGTCTGAAGATTTATTGATAGGGTGCAAACCAATTTCAAATTATTTTAAAGTTTTATGAGCTTAATGACATAATGAATGATTTTGTTTCAATTTGAATCATCTGTGAAACTTATCCTATGAAATCTCATTCGGCTGTATGCTATATCATATGTCAATTTTTCTTAACAACGTTTCAGTTGGAGGATGCAATATTAAACTTTGCTGAGGGCTTGAGAGTTATTGGAGTAAAACCTGATGAGAAAATTGCTCTTTTTGCCGATAACTCGTGTCGCTGGCTTGTAGCAGATCAAGGTGTGCAAAATTTTGTGTATTATTTTTTATTACCAAAGGTTGCAATGTTGATGTGAACTTCTTATTACCTAAGGTCCTGTTTGGGGTGGTTGCAATTTTTCAGTTATTGTTAATTTTCAAATGCCAATTCAAAATAAAACATGTTTGGTCAAAGTGGAACTAAATTCATTTTTAAAGCATGCAAGGTCGTGATCATTTACAGAGGTAGTTGTATCAGTTACAGTTTAATCACATCCATGCTATGTGTTTTAGTCTAGGCATGATGGCAATTGGAGCAATCAATGTGGTTAGGGGTTCAAGATCATCAATTGAAGAACTGCTGCAAATATACAACCACTCTGAAAGTGTTGCACTAGCTGTGGACAATCCTGAAATGTATAATCAGATTGCAAAACCATTTTATTTAAAGACCTCAATCAGATTTATTATTATGCTTTGGGGAGAAAAATCAAGCCTTGTCAATGAAGCAAACAAGGAGGTGCCAATCTATACATTCATGGAAGTCGTAAATTTTGGGCGACAAAGTCGCCGGGCATTGCATGCCTCCCATGATGGTAGTATGCCACCTGCACCTTCTCTATAATAAATATATACATACTTATTAGTCTTTCTCTTAATCATCAAAAGGAATTTGTGATTGCAGGACAACACTATATGTTTGAAACAATAAAATTGGACGACATTGCTACTCTTGTGTACACAAGTGGTACTACTGGAAATCCTAAAGGCGTTATGCTAACCCATCAGAATCTTTTGCATCAGGTTTGATTGCAAATCTGTCATAAACTTTACTGTGGCAATGTTATTTTAGTAGTTTCAGACAAGCTATGTTGATTTTTAATAGAGTTCACAGAACTCTTACAAGGCTAATAGGCTATAATTCTTGGCTTTTCACATACGGTTGATTACGTGTTAATGATTTTCTAGATCAAACACTTATCGGACGTTGTACCTACTGAAGCTGGAGATAGATTTCTAAGTATGTTGCCTCCTTGGCATGCATATGAAAGAGCTTGCGAGTATTTCATTTTCTCACATGGTCTTGAACACATATACACTACCGTAAGAAACTTGAAGGTATATTATTACTCTGATCATATGTTTCAACTTCCATGCATGGTACTGTATGTCATAAAAGAATACACATGGCTTCATTTGATTAATATCCTGTACTTTATTTTGTTCTAGGATGATTTAGGACGTTATAAGCCACATTTAATGGTTTCTGTTCCTTTAGTTTTTGAAACTTTGTACAGGTACCTCCTTTTCTCAGGAATTGTATGAAGAATATAGTTTGTTCTATTTAATGCCACTGGTGAATAGTAACATTTGTTTTTGTTTTTGATTCCTCTGTAGTGGGATCATGAAGCAGATATCTACAAGCTCGCTTGTTAGAAAGCTTGTCGCTCTCACATTCATAAGGGTCAGCTTAGCATACATGGAGTGTAAGCGAATTTATGAGGTCTGGTCATCATCTCTATATTTCATATGTTTCTCAGATTATGATTATTTCCAAAAGCTGAACAAAACAAATTAAAAAAAAATAAAAAAAATCCCAAAAAGATACTTTATCATAAAATAGTTTCAAACAAACATGTTCTATCTTAGTAATTCTATTTTTGACCAATGATAATAAATTTTGTACAATATGTTTATAGGGTAAATGTTTAACCAAGAATCAGAAATCACCTTCCTATCTCTATGCAATGTTGGATTGGCTAGGGGCAAGAATTATGGCTGCAATATTATATCCAGTTCATATGCTGGCAAATAAACTGGTTTACAGTAAAATCCGTTCAACTATTGGAATATCAACGGTATTGTATTCTGTACTATGCTTTATAATAAAGTTTTATGATCTTATTTTACTGTCTCATCTGCAAAGTGTCATACTGATTGACCGACTCCGTTGAGAGGCAAAACGTTTTGGGAAGAAAATACTACACTCTTCAAATTATTTGCGATGAAAAAATAGTCTTCATGCCATAGACCATAGTATCATTATTTGTTATTTGGAAATCCATCACTTTTCTGCTCAGGATAAGCAAAACCTTTTGCACTCTGCAGGCTGCAATAAGCGGTGGTGGTAGCTTACCTTCTCATGTTGATAAGTTTTTTGAGGTTTGATTCTTCTCATTTTTGTTATTCTCAAGCAGGAACTTTCTTTTTGGCTATCTTCTAATATATTTTTTTAAAATTACTATACAGGCTATTGGTTTGAATTTGCAGAATGGATATGGTTTAACAGAAACTTCACCGGTTATTGCTGCTCGGCGACATGGTTGCGACGTAAGCAATACACTATAAACTGCATAATATAAAGCCAAGTATCATTAGATTAAAAATATTGTTTTGGCCTTCATGTGATAGAGACTTGGGTATTATGGGGTGCTCAAAGTCCCAAATGGTGTAGTATGGGATACTCGATAGAATATTTAAGTAGCCTGGTTCTTCCTCTTCGATAACTTGCTTTAAGGGAGGGTTCCTCAAGGATTGGATACTTCTCACACTGACAGATAGAGATATCATGTTATAAACTGGTTATGTGATGTTGAGGTAAACCTAAAATCTACTATGTGATAAAAATGTAGAGAATACAATTACTAGGTTTTGTTAAGAAATCAGAAGGGCTAAATGATGGTTCTACTAAATTAGGTGTTGACATGCCTACTTAATAAATTTTTCTTTTCAAAATGCATCCATCTATCCTACATCATATGTTAATAACATACACACTGTACACCTTTCTTCCCGATTCTCTTTCTAGAGGTTTTGTATTTGTAATTTGCATTCTTTAAAGGCTTAAATATTGCACTCGTCCCTGCAAATATGGCCCGTTTAAGTTTTGGTCCCTGTAAAAAAAAAAATTGTTTTTGGTCCCTGCAAAATTTTTTGCTTTTTAAAATAGTCCCTGACCCCATTTTTGTGATGATTTGCATACGTGGCACATGATGACTGGACCCATTTTGTAGTTTTTGGTCCCTGCAAAATATTGTTTTTTAAACAGGTCCCTGCAAAAAAATTTGTTTCTGAAAATAGTCCCTGGAGGGACTATTTTAAAAAACAAAAAATTTTGCAGGGACCAAAAACAAATTTTTTTTTTACAGGGACCAAAACTTAAACGGGCCATATTTGCAGGAACGAGTGCAATATTTAAGCCTTCTTTAAATTAGTTTGTAATTTGAGTCTGCAAATAGCAGTGTTTTAATCTGAAAATTCTTCGAATTCTATCTTTTAAAGGTAATTGGATCTGTGGGGTATCCACTTAAGCATACAGAATTCAAAGTTGTAGATTCTGAAACTGGAGAAGTTCTTCCACCTGGTTCAAAGGGAATTTTGAAAGTCAGGGGCCCACAATTGATGAAGGGGTACTACAAGGTAATATATTCTTAGTCAAAATGTAAAATTATTGTGTCTTGTCTTGACATGTACCAGTGTGTTTCTGTGTGTGTGTGAGAGAGAGAGATCATGTATATGAAAAAATCGTAACAAATTTATTGTACACATATTACAGTTATGAAAGCATGCATATAACTATCATCTTTTAGACTTCCTAAATCAGATCCCTTATATATACTTGAAGACTGGAACAAGGAATTATAAAAGGCTCATTATGAAGAATTATGTTTGTTATGTAACGCCTTTTCCTTGATGAACAAGCAACTTTTGTGATGGTCATAGCAGTCAATAATTTTGCTTACTTAGAGCTCACATCACATTCATCCACGGGGTCTTATTTACTCATGCCGGATCAAAGTGTGTCGGTTACATGTCTTTATTCTTGCATCAGAATCCTTCAGCTACAAACCGGGTCATTGATAGGGATGGCTGGCTGAATACTGGTGACATAGGTTGGATTGCTGCCCACCATTCAACTGGGAGGAGTCGTAATTCTGGTGGTGTGATTGTTGTTGAAGGCCGTGCTAAAGACACCATTGTGCTTTCATCAGGTAGAACATAAGTTTGTGTATGTTGCTTTTCATGTGGTAAATAAGCTGTTTGCTGAATTTCACTAATTGAATCAAATATTTTGCAATTAACTTACGGATTTCTTACTTGTCATTTGTTAAACGTGAAGCTTTAAGGGTTACTTTCCATTTTTCGGACCCTTAATTGCAACTATATTGTTTTATCTCTGCATAAAAAGCATGTTGCCATTGGTTCTTTCTCCTATGAAAGTAATAATCATGTGTTTCAACATGAGAAGGTGAAAATGTTGAACCGGGAGAGCTTGAAGAAGCTGCCACGAGGAGTAACCTCATACAACAAATTGTTGTCATTGGTCAGGTGAGTT
>Ga0315914_1003640_pt1 | contig 23373 bp, 24 predicted proteins | sample MpolenodulesMG_FD_203920 | JGI IMG/M metagenome (GOLD analysis project Ga0315914, IMG submission 203920) | Medicago polymorpha root nodule microbial communities from Los Angeles, California, United States - elongated nodules | ecosystem: Host-associated > Plants > Roots > Nodule | place: USA...
GCCCCAGTTCTGTTTGCGTGTCGACAGAACGAAGCGCTGTCCGCGCCACGGATGGAACGGGTGCGTAACCTCAAACTCTATGCGGGCTTGAGTGTCAGTACGAACTGCAGTCCTGGACTTGAAAGAACGGCATGGCCGAGGCGTTCGTCAAAACATTCAAGCGCGATTACGTCTCGGTGAACCCAACCCCCGACGCTGAAACCGTCATGGCGCAACTGCCGTTCTGGTTCGAGCATTACAACAATCTTCACCCGCACAGTGCTTTAGGATATCATTCGCCGCGCGAGTTCATCAGCTCGCAATCTCAAACCTGAGCATGTCCGGTCTTTTGGGGGCAACTCCAAGGAGATAAATTCTTGCTATTTCTGCACCTCTGGGCGTTCCGGTGATGGGGTTGGCCGAGCCAATGATCATGGTGAGAAAGCCCACGATTAGCCCATCGATCTGCGCAACCCACAGCCTAGCATCAGGCCGGTCCAACAGCTTTTCGAACTCATGAGAAGTAAAACTCGCGAGATGAAGGGCAGCGCTGCGCTGTTCTCCCACAGTGGTCCATAGGAGGCTCCATAGGTAGCTGACCCGACAACGCTGAGAGTGCTAACATCCGCAGGCGATGCTCGTCGGATAACGGGAGTGGACGAGTCTTGATGTTCGTGCATTAGTAAAGCCTCCTTCGCGAGTTCCGCATTTTCACACGAGCAATATCTGTTCCACAGCGTTGGCGTAAGCTGCTATGATGGGTGGGTTTTCCTGTATGGGTGCCAGGTTTACGGTAAGCCGCGGGCGCGAGTGGCTCTATGGGTATTGAATGGTGCCCGTCCAAGGAAATGGCATCGCACAGCGGCGTGGATGCAGGGATGGCGGGAGCGCGGGTGACGAAAGCAGCGCGGATTCCGGGTTCGAGAGAGTAAGCATCCGGCCAGGGCCGCAGTCTGAAGGGCTTTTAGGTTTCTCGGCGTGAATGGATCAGACTTTGGGCGAGGCAACCCTATCCACTGCATTTTGCATGCTAGGCGCTCGAACTTGGGCCGGCCAAATTCTGTCATCCGGTTAAGAACACGGACGCCAATCTTTGCTTCAGTCTTCTGATTGTCAAAATGTCGCGCTTTGAGTTTGGGCCCGATCACAGCCTTCCATCGACCCATCTGGGTCTCAGCGCGACTGCGCTTGTTGTAGCCGGTGGATTTCTGCCATGCCATCCGCCCTTTGGTCTGGATTTCTGCAATATGGCGATCGCGGACAGATGGAACCAGCACCGATTGAGGGCTGGCAACGGCAGTCTTGGGAGGTGGGATAATGACCTCCACGATCTCACCAAAGCGTGTCGCCAGAAGATCTCGGGTTGGCGTTCCATCACAGGCGCCGTCGGCAATGAACTTCTCGACGGAGCCACCGATCTGGTCCAGAAGTCCTGGTAACGCTGTCGGATCGCCGACATCATCCGCGGTCAGATCGGAACAAACAATCTCACCACTGACAAGATTGAGACCAAGGTGCAGTTTGCGCCATCTTTTGCGTTCGGCCTTTGGTTTTGTGCTTGTTTTCCAGCCACTCGCCCTTGCCGAAGACCTTCACGCCGGTGCTGTCGACAACCAGATGGACCGGACCTGATGTTGTGGCTCGGGACTTTGTCGACGGCAACGCCAGCCCTTTGCTCCGGCGAGACAGGGTGGAGAAGTCAGGCAGGGCAATATCGAACCCCATCAGCGCCGCGACACTGCGCATCAAGCCTTGGGTCTGGCGTAGCGCCAGCCCGTAGACGACGCGCAGGGTCAAGCACAACGTCATCGCCAGATCCGAGTATTTCGGCTGACCACCCCGCGATGTCCGCCTCCGCGCCGTCCATAAAGACAGGGCCTCATCCTTCACCCAGATGGTCAAATCACCACGTTGACGCAGGCTTTCATTATATGCCGGCCAATTCGTCACTTGATATTTCTGCTTGGCAATCTTGTCCCGCCGATCGGCATTGAACGTGTGCGGCATCGTCGAAATCCGGATCAGGAGACTGAAAACAAACCGCTCAATATCAGTCGCCGGGTGATCCACGCAACAACGCATCATCCCATCATCTTCATGCAATGCGGCCCGGTTCGCCATCGGGTTGATGCAAGAGTTCAAGCTGCCGAACGCGGCATTCGCCATCGCGCTCGCGATCGTGCAACGAAGTTTAAATTGCCGCCGTCTCTGGCTTCGGTCGAACGCCCTTCCATGCCCGCAATCTATGCGGCTTTGGCGCAGGACAGCGGGCGCAACGATCTCATTTTCGATGATGTGCTGAAATCGCTCGAGGCGAAGCGTTCGCCGATCGTCCTGACAGAGCGAAAGGACCACCTCGATTATCTTCACGAGAGGTTCTCGCCATTCGTGAGAAATCTCGTGGTGCTGCGCGGCGGCATGTCCGCAAAAGACCGTAAGCAAGCCAACACGGCATTGAATGTCCCTGACGACGCTGAGCGCCTGATCCTTGCAACGGGCCGCTATATCGGCGAAGGCTTCGATGATGCCCGGCTCGACACATTGTTCTTGACGATGCCGATCGCGTGGAAGGGGACCCTGGTACAGTATGTCGGCCGGCTGCATCGCCAGCATGATGACAAGAAGACGTCTTGGTCGTTGATTATGTCGACAACACCGTTCCGGTTCTGGCCCGGATGGCTGCCAAGCGACGTGCGGGTTATCGGGCGCTGGGCTACATGATCGAGTAGCCGCCGTGTGCGGGACGAGGCGCGCACTTGGCGGGTTCGCCGCAAAGATGAATTTGGGCTAGCTCTGGTAGTCGCCATCCAAACCTGGGTCCGCGAACGCCTCCTTTACGAGGGCCTGCCGGCTGAGCAGGCCCGCGTCCTCCAATCGCTCGAGGTCGGGCAAGTCGCGTAGCGTCTCCATGCCAAAGACGGAGAGAAAGTGCTTCGTCGTCACGTAGGTATACGGCGCGCCAGGCGTGGGGCTCCGTGGACCGGAGACGAGGAACCCGGCGTCGCGCAGGCTAGCAATTGTGTCGCGACTGACCTCCTTACCGAAGATTTTCGACAACTCCCCGCGCGTCACCGGTTGCAGATAGGCAATGGCCATCAGCACGGCCGCCTCGTGCTCCAAGAGGCGTGCTCCCCCTGAGCGGGTCGGCACCTGCGATGCCCGGATCGCCGGCGCGTAAGCCGAACGGCTTCGATATTGCCAGCCGCCGGCCACAGCAACGATGTCATAGGGACGTGCGCGCAGTTCCTCGCGCAGATCATCGATCAGCAGGTCGATGCTGCAATCCTTGCCGACCACACGCGCCAACGTCTCACGGGTGACAGGCTCGGCGGAGGCGAAGATCACCGCCTCGACGCGCAGCATCCATTCGCGCCAGCGAAGCTCCGCCGGCAGATCCTCCAATTCCCGGTCAAACAAGTGTTCACTTGCGCCGTTCGTCTTGGCGCTGCGCGGTGTCCTCTTTGTCGCCGCTCCGGTCATCGTCACAACCCATATATCCGGAAGGACGGACGCCCCGACAGTTCGCGCACCGCGCCGGCGGCTTCCAGCCGTTCAAACAGTCGCTTGCTCGCCCAGCGGGACAGGTCCGTTCCCGGCGCCGAGACCGACACGGCATCTTCATCGAGCAGTTTACGGATGACCGGTTCGGCGCCCTTGGTGCGCACCTTCGACGCGGTCGCGACAAGCAGGTCCGCGCGGCGGGCAATCTCGCCCGCCGAGTGCAGCGCAGCGCTCAAGCCTTCGACCAGGGCGAGGCACACCGCACGGGGGAAGGCGGTCTCGCCTGGCCGCACCCGTCCTCTGCCCCCAAGCGTGCGGAAGGCCGGGCCATAGCGTTCGCCCATCAGCAACGGCACGGGGACCGGCCAGTTCAGCATGGAGGCGACCAGCGCATCGGCGAGTGCCCAGGCGAGCGGCTCGGCATCTGGACGGGTGGCGTAGATAGCGCTCACCAGGCCCGCGGCGGCAAAGGGCGCGGCGCGCCCGGACTGCAGAGCATCGTCGGCCAGATCGACGGCCGCCGCCAGATGGTCGTCCCAGGCAAGCTCCAGCAAGTCCGCCAGTTCGGCGACACTTTTCGAGGAGAAGCCAAGTTTTCGGCTGACAAGCCTTTTGTAGGCCAGAAACACCCTTCCGGCCGGTCCCGGATCGTCGCCGGCGGCAGTGAGCAAAAGCGCATCACGCAACGCGTGTTCGTCCTCAGTGCGCCCCATCAACCGCACCGCCACGGCGGCACATTTCAGCGCCTGTCGCGCGCGCCAGCAGCCGGCCCAGCATGGTTCGGCTTTGACGAGATCATGGAGCGATTTCAGGGCGATGCCAGCTGCGAAGGCGGCGTCCGGCTCGGTCGGCTCACGGCCGCGGGGCAGCGCCCAGGCCGGCAGCTGCGCGGATGAAAGGGACGGCGACGGAGGCTGAAGCGGGCGCGGATCCATGGGGTTCAGCTTACGACGCCTGTGCACTTATTGCCATTAAATTCGACACAAACCGCACAGCTTGTCGATCCCATATGATGTCCGATAATCTTGCCTTATCGGACATTTTCTCTTTAATAGAAGGAATGGCCCAAATCGTCGCGCAAAACCGTAAAAATCACGCAAATGAGACCTCTGCTCCGTCTGACAGCACGGCGCATTCTGGTGACGATCCGGCGTTGGTGTCGGCGGCGGAGAGCCCCTCCCCTCTTCCCGGCCACCTCGAAGACCTTGCCGATCGCGCCCGCGGCTATGTCGAGGCCGCGAGTTCCGCCAACACCCGCAAGGCCTATGCCTCGGACTGGACGCATTTCTCCGCCTGGTGCCGGCGCCAGAACCTCGCGCCCCTCCCCCCGGATCCGCACGCCATCGGCCTCTACATCACCGCCTGCGCTTCCGGAACCGCCGAGCGGGGCGTGAAGGCCAATTCCGTATCCACGATCGAGCGCCGCCTCTCGGCGATCGCCTGGAACTGCACCCAACGGGGCCTATCGCTCGACCGCAAAGACCGCGCTATTGCCACCGTCATGGCCGGGATCCGGAATCGCCATGCCGCCCCGCCGCGGCAGAAGGAGGCGATCCTGCCGGAAGACCTCATCGCCATGCTCGAAACCCTGGAACGCGGCACGCTGCGGGGCCTGCGCGACCGTGCGATCCTGCTCATCGGCTTTGCCGGTGGCCTGCGCCGCTCCGAGATTACCGGTCTCGACCTCGGACGCGATCAGACCGAGGACGGGCGCGGCTGGATCGAGATCCTCGACAAGGGGCTGCTGCTGACGTTGCGCGGCAAGACCGGCTGGCGCGAGGTCGAGATCGGCCGCGGCTCCGCAGACACCACCTGCCCGCTCGTCGCCGTCGAGACCTGGATCAGGTTCGCCAAGCTCGCCAACGGCCCCCTCTTCCGCCGCGTGACCGGACGCGGCAAAGACGTTGGGCCGGACCGCCTCAATGACAAGGCGGTCGCCCGCCTCGTCAAGTCCGCAGCCCTTGCCGCCGGTCTGCATGGCGACCTCGGTGAGGAAGAGCGGGCGGCCAAATTCTCCGGTCATTCGCTGCGCGCCGGCCTGGCCTCTTCGGCCGAGGTCGATGAGCGTCATGTGCAAAAGCAGCTCGGCCATGCGAGCGCCGAAATGACCCGCAAATATCAGCGCCGGCGCGACCGCTTTCGGGTCAATCTGACCAAGGCATCCGGGCTTTGAGAAGCCCTCCCCCGCTTGTCCCGTGAAGCCGTTAGGTAAAATCGAGGGGCGAAAGTTCAGCTTAGCGCTTCAATTGAAATCGGTAAGTAAAAGCCACACTGGCCCTCGGACCTCGCCTATCTCGAAGCCTGGGGACTGGCAGCGACCGGACGACCGTTGCCCTGGCCGGCGCCCAAAGCCCTGCTGCTCAAGTTCGTCGCCCATCACCTGTGGGACCCGCAGCGTCGCGAGCCCGATCCCGATCACGGTATGCCGGACGACGTCGACGAAAACTTGCGCCGGCAAGGATTCCTGAAATCCGTCGGCCCGCACGCGCCGGGCACGGTGCGGCGGCTGGCGAACTGGTCGACGTCGACGAAATGGCGGGGTCTCGACGGCGCCTTTACCTCCCCTGCCCTCAAGTCCGCAATCCGCCTGGCGCGCCGTCCCGCGGACGCGGCGCCGCAAGAGCGTAAAAGCGGTCACATCAGACGTGCTGGAAAAGCTACTGGCAACCTGCGCCACCGACAGCCTGCGCGATCTGCGGGACCGGGCAATCCCGATGGTCGCATTCGCGTCCGGCGGCCGCCGGCGCAGCGAGATTGCCGGGCTACGATGCGAGCAGCTGACCGTCGAGCCGCCCATCGAGATACCGGATGCCCCTCCCTTCCCTCTCTCGCCATCCATCTCGGTCGCACCAAATCTACCACCGGTGAACAGGACGAGATCGTTTATCTGACCGGCCGGCCGGTGGAGGGCGCTGAATGCCTGGATGGTGGCTGCGAAGATCGAGAGCGGCAGCGTGTTTCGGTCGATCGGGCGTTGGGGGACGGTTTCGAAGCGCGCAATTGATCCACAGTCGGTCAATGCCATCCTCAAGCAGCGGGGCGGCGATTGCGAGCCTCGAGCCCGGGGACTTTTCCGCGCACTGGCTACGGTCCGGATATCTGACCGAGGCAGCCAATCGCGGCATCCCGCTCCCCGAAGCCATGGAGCAGTCGCGCCATCGATCGGTGCAGCAGGCATCGAGCTACTACAACCATGCAACGCGGCGGAGTGGGAAGGCCGCGCGATTGCTCTCTTGAGCGAATGGCGCCTCCATAAACGAGCGCATCAGGCCAGCCGTTTAGCGCGCAGGCCAACTTGCGACTTTGGCTCTTGGCGACACTCACGAGCCCCTGGCCGCTGCCACGGCCATGCACGGGCATTGCATACTGAAAGACTCCTCGCTCGCTCCAGCAAGATAATACTCTATTGCGATGCAGGCATTGAGAACGCGAAGCACCGTTCCCAGGCGCCCTAACCACATGCCATTCCTTAGCGCTCTTAGCGCTGGTATCAGTAGACCAAACGTGTACGTACAGTGCCCGGAATCTCGCGTAACGCCTGAAGGATCTCTTCGGCATTTGCGGAAATCCCTTCGGCCACGACTATCACATAACCCGTATCGCCATAGGTCTGAAGGAACTCAGCGACAATATTCAGCCCGCGCGACGAGAAGATCTCGTTGAGTTGGATGAACATACCAGGCCGGTTCTCATGCACATGGATGAAACGCGTGCCGTTCGTGCGCTCGGGCAGCTGAACCTGCGGAAAATTGACCGCGCCCATGGTCGATCCGATGTCGGAATACTCGACCAGCTTTCTAGAGACCTCTCCGCCGATGCGCTCTTGGGCTTCCTCAGTGGAGCCGCCGATATGAGGTGTCAAAATGACATTGCTCAAGCCTTGCAACGGCGTCTCGAAGCGCTCGTTGTTCGATGCCGGCTCCTTGGGGAACACGTCGACGGCGGCGCCCGCCAGATGTCCTTCTTTCAGGACTCTCGCAAGCGCATCGAGATCGACCACTGTGCCGCGGGAACTGTTGATATAGATGGCGCCCTTCTTCATGCGGCGCGGCTCGGTTTCGGTGATCATGTTGTGCGTCGAGGGCGTTTCGGGAACGCGCATCGTCACATAGTCGGAGATTTCAAGAAGGTCACCGAGCGAAGCCAGCGACTCCGAATTGCCCCGGCGCAGCCGATCGTAAAGAGATCGAAGTAGCGCACCACCATGCCCATGCTTTCGGCAAGCGAGCTGAGTTGCGAGCCGGTATCGCCGTAGCCGACAATACCGAGCGTGTTCCCACGGACTTCGCGGCTACCAACCGCGGACTTCTCCCAGCCGCCCTGATGGGCGGACGTCGAACGCGGGAAGATCTGCCGTGCTCAGTATTATAATTTCGCCGATCACCAGTTCCGCCACCGAGCGCGTGTTCGAATAAGGCGCGTTGAAGACCGGAATGCCGCGCCGCATCCAGATCGACCTGGTTCGTATCGACAGAAAAACAACCGGACGGCAATTAACTTCTCGGCGGATTCGAAAATCTCTTCCGTCAGCTGCGTGCGGGAATGAATGCCGATGATATGCGCGTCCGCGATGTCGCTCTTGAGATCCTTGTCATCGAGGGCCTTCGGCAGAGGTGTAGCCGGACGAAGAAAAGTAGTCCACGGCGGTCTGGCTGATCCCCTCGAGCAGAAGCACGGAAATTCGGTCGCGTGGCAGCGAAAGTTGGCGGGTCATAGTGCTCCGACTTCCGAAGGCCGATGGTATTTCAGTCGCCTATGAATGTTAAGCGGCCGCACAGGTGCTAATACCAATACCTTGGTAGCGTAAAGAGATCTCAACGTAGCTCGGTTTTAGATGCTTCCTCCCCAAACGGTGGTAAGAAAGGATGACATATGATTTTGGCATCTCCCCCACCGACCGGAAATAGCAGTTCACAGCCAATAAGTCATTGATTCGGCCACATTAGCAACGAAAAAAAACGGCTGACAACTGGACATGGTAGTGATCAGCTTTCGCGTGAATTTCTTATCCCGCGAGCCTTCCCCCTGCCCCATTGGTCTTGAGAAGTGCCATCAGCATTGGGCCAAGCGAAAACTCACCCCGCTCCGAACGCTTCGTTAGGTCACGCAGATATCCGCCCGCCGAGTTGATCATGTTCGACCTTTCCAAAATGCAGGCCATCGCTACAGCGGCATTTTCGGGACCCATCGCTCCGCAGGCCTCCTCGTAGGCTGATGGACTGACGCCCAACATTGACCGCACAGTGACCGCGGCACCCATCAACTCACGCCAGTGTTCAATCTTGCCGCCGGGCCCGTAATCACTGATTTGGGGGCAGGCCCGAAGCACCATCCCGAGCGGAAACGCTTTGATTTGCCCAAAGCTGCGCTGCTCGCTAACTTGGCCCCTCCCTTTCGCTTCAGGTTCCGGCTCCAACTTCTCGCCCTGCTCTTTTCCAGAGATAGGTTCAAGTTCACGGATGGATTCGGTTTTTGAATTCTGTATGTGGCGGCCATAATGGTTAGCATTGCTATCCGTATTTTCAGCTTTTATCTGAATTTTCAGCCGGTTGAGCACCTCATCACGAAGAAGCTCCATCTCGTCGAGAGCAGACTCCACTTGCTGGCGGGTCGCGCGACGCGGAAGCCGGTCTAAGATACGGACATAGCTGCTTTCAACGACGCTCCAGTTTCCACTGGCTCCTTCTTCCATTGCGGCAGTGATGAGCTTGCGTACATCTCTCCGGCAAATGGTCAAGGCTTCCTTGGCTCTGCGAAAGCGTGTGCGTTCGGCAACTACGTCCTGCGCGAGCTGGGCCAGTTCCGCGGAACGGACGGCCAGTGGCGTTAGGTCGAAACCATAGGCCTGTTCTATCTCACCATCACGGTCTCGACGAGCGTAGCGCTTTCCATTTGGACTGTCGCGCCTTTGGATAAGACCCGCTTCAACGAGCGCAGCTAAATGCCTGCGCAACGTCGTTCCGGCCATACCGTGAGCGCGGAGCGACAACTGCGCATTTGATGGGAAGACGACCAGGCCGCGCCCAGTGTCGAGCTCGTTGTCAGGATAGAACGTCAACAATGCATTGAGCACCGCGAGTGCCCTGTCCTGGAGTCCCAGCCGTTCACGCGTCTCGCTGATGTCGCGGAAAACCTTCCACTTATCGGCACACTTATCCGTTTTCGATTGTGCGATGGAAAGCTGGTCTTTCACCAAGGCGAGTGTAATCGATCGGCGCCCAAAGGGCGTCGACACGTGTCCCGTCTGCATGTTTCTTTCACCTTTCGTCGGGCAAAAGAAATCCGCTCACCAAATCGGTGCCAAAGACTCTTGACTGTGATTCCGGGAAATGCGATTCTCGATCTTGCTACGGATAACGAGAGAGGCTTCCACGGGGTACCGTTTGGGGGCCTTTTTCTTTTGCGGTTTAATCTCCGTTGTTATCAGGTTTAGACCGCCTGTATTCGTCATACAGCTGGTCCATGCGGCTCGAAAGCCAGTCACTAAATGGCTTAGCTTCTGTATTCGAAAGCTCTATAGCCACCTTCTTGGACTTGGCATTCATCGAAAAATTCAACGAGCTGTCACGCGACACCCACTTTTTCCCAGATGCGGACGTCTTTGGCTTTTTTGCATCCGACTTGGTTTTGTACCGCTTGAGATAATCGTGGAGGTCGTCAAACCTTCTGTCCTCGGAAAGTTCGAGGAATTCAGCGTTAGCCACGCGATCCGTCGAAGCTCGGAGCAGGGCGGGGGTAAGCATCAGCTGCCTGAGACTCAACCACTTGTCGCGCCCAATCTTCTTTGCGGCGCCAACCGCTTTAATAACCGGAGGAGGGACGACTTCGACGACGCCGAGCATTTTGGACAGCATCGCTTCATCGATAGCGAGGGAAACGCGAACTACGTCCTTGGTCATCCCAGTGGCAAGCAGGTTCTGAGCAAAGTAGGCACGCTCGATGAACGACAGATTGGAGCGAGCCGAGTTCTCCTGTCCTTGGGCAATGGCCGAAGCGATATCGTCGAGTTTTTTCACGATCGCCTTAACTGGAAGTCCAAGCTCGCGGGCCACCCTCAGGCGCCGGTGACCGAAAACGACCGTGTAGCGCCGCCCTTCAGGGCTTGGCCGCACGAGGATCGGGGTCGACTGCCCAGATTCTTGGATGGCCTGCTTCAGTTCCTGATACTCCTCGCCGTCGTCGGAGAGACGATCGGAGATAGTGGAGGCATCGATCGACTGTGGATCCAATTCCACAATCACTTCACCTTCCATAAGCTTCTTTGTGTTCTCCGCGAGGTCTTCAATGGACCGGACAACTGTCTTAGCAGCCCCGGTCATGGCATAGCCTGGCTTAGTGGGAGCCTTGCCAGACGAGAGGGAAGAAAGGTCCAACTTTGCGAAGGGGTTTTCACGCGACATGGCTCGTCTCCATATACCCTATCAACTTCGATAAGTTCTTGCTGCCCTTTGCGAAAAGCGGGAAAAAAACGGCTGACAAGGTCATTTCCGCCCCCATGCACTGTGGATCAATTCCATGATCTCGCCGTTTGCTGAATTCAGGCTCTCGATAGCGCGATCATATGTTGATCGGACGAAGTCGCCGCGCTCGACCTCGTACAGGGTCTGCTTCTTGATCGAGGCGTCCGAGATTGCTGTCGACTTCAACACATGATTTCGAAGCATGTGCTGAGCAAACATCGACTGCATGAAGCCAACCATCTGTGCCTGCGGTATATCCGTCGGTTCGAAACGCGTTACCAAATAACGAAACCATTCCACCCGGATCTCGGCGCCGGCCTCGGCAACCGGCGTCATGATACCGCCGAGCATCATCAGGAACTGGCTCATAGACATGACGTCCAGCATCTGGGGATGGATTGTGATCAGGATGCCGGTGGAGGCCATCAGCGCGGTGATCGTCAGATAGCCAAGCTGAGGTGGGCAATCGATGATTACCACATCGTATCGGTCATCGACATCCTTAAGCGCATTGACGATCCGCATATGAAAGAGACGCCCCTCATCCCCCTTCTTTGAAGAGATGGCAAGCGGAACGTCGTATTCGTATTCCTGCAAAATCAGATTGGCGGGTACGACATCGAGGCCAGGGATGTTGGTCGTTTGGATGACGTCAGCAATCGGCTTACGCTCATCATCGAAGCGCAACGCTTCGTAGAGCGACGAGGTTTCGTCGAGCTCAGGCTGGATACCAAACAAGGATGTTAGCGATGCTTGCGGGTCAAGGTCGACAGCAAGAACTCGGTGACCGGTTAGCGCGAGATACTGGGCAAGGTGGGCCGCCGTCGTCGTCTTTCCGCTACCACCCTTGAAGTTCACGACGGACACGACCTGCAGAGCTTCGCCCTGCCGGCGTTTGGGAAGGTAATATCGCTTATCCGATTTCTTGTTGGTCTCGAGATACTCTCTGAGCTCGAGCATTTGATCGGCCGTATAGTAACGACGCCCACCGACCGACTCGATCTCAGGACCTTTGCCTTCGGAATGGATCTGCCGCAGATGACTTTGCGTGACGCCCATGAAATCTGCTACTTCACCAATTTGGAACTTTCGCAAACCCTTTCGAGCATCGGGCGGATACTGCTGGCTGCGCAGCAAATGTAACGCGCTAGAGATCTTTGATCCCTGCTCGGCGATCTCAAGATCAAAACGGTTAGGCAGCGGCTGGCTCATTTGGCGAACTATTTCCTTGGCGGTCAAATTTTCGAAAAAATGGCCATGGAGCCATCATTTGCGCAACTATCATTCGATTCCGCCTTCGCGGCAAGGAATTTACAGTTAACAAAGTCTTAAGTCGTCCCGTACATTTCCTATGGTTCGCGAAATACGCGTGGTATTTCCTCATGTTAGGGCACTTTTTGCCGTATCCGACCTTCTCATCTTTCCTGTGACTCATCGATCTAAATTGAAGTCGGCATCGCTCTCCGGCGGTGAATCGAGGCGACCCTGACGGAATCACCCGCGACTCGCGAGGTGCAAAATTGCACGTAGACTTCGCCCGGCCACCGGGGTCTGTCTCCTCACGCACCCAAACAAGGAGACGATCTACCCCATGCTTCAGTCGCACTCCCGCCTTGTCCGCAAACTTCAGGACGCACTCGGCGAGCGTCTCTGCGTTGCCCTTGAAGACCCGACCGTTGTTGAGATCATGCTCAATCCAGATGGCAAGCTGTTCATAGAACGCTTGGGTCACGGCGTTGCTTCAGCGGGCGAAATGCAGGCTACAGCGGCCGAGACCGTTATCGGATCAGTGGCACACGCGCTCCAGTCTGAAGCCGATGGAGAGCGGCCAATCATCTCAGGCGAACTACCGATTGGCGGCCATCGCTTCGAAGGTCTTCTGCCTCCGGTCGTCAACTCGCCGACGTTTACTATCCGAAGGCGCGCGTCGCAGCTCATTCCACTCGACGACTACGTGACCACCAAGATCATGACCGAAGCGCAAGCTTCGATCATTCGCAGTGCCATTGCCAATCGCCTGAATATCGTCATCGCCGGCGGCACGGGATCAGGCAAGACGACGCTTGCGAACGCGGTCATAGCCGAAATCGTATCGACCACCCCGGACGACAGGATGGTGATCCTTGAGGATACTTCTGAGATCCAATGCGCCGCGGAAAATGCCGTTTGCCTTCACACAAGCGACGCGGTCGATATGGCCAGGCTGCTCAAAAGCACGATGCGCCTGCGTCCCGATCGCATCATCGTCGGTGAGGTCCGTGACGGTGCAGCACTCACACTGCTGAAAGCCTGGAACACAGGACATCCCGGCGGCGTCACGACCATCCATTCCAACACTGCCATGTCGGCGCTTCGGCGCCTCGAACAACTGACGTCGGAAGCCAGCCAACAGCCAATGCAAGCCGTAATCGGTGAAGCGATCGATCTTGTTATCTCGATCGAGCGCGTCGGGCGAGGACGACGGGTGCGGGAGGTCCTCCACGTCGAGGGCTTCAATGGCTCGCGCTACCAGACAGAACAGTATCCGCAGATCGATGAGGACCGTCATGCTGTGTCGCTTGGCAGCTAATCGTGAGAATCGCATCCCAACGATATCAATTGGTTAGCATTGCAGTTAATTTGAGAACGGGCATTTCAACTGAGAACTGCGCCGAGCCTTTCCCAGTTAAACTGAGATTCGGCTGCGGTGTGTATCATGGTCAAGCATTTTGGCAGTTGGCGTACATCTTCAGAGAAAACAGGACCTTACCCCTTCGAGATTGCATCGAAGCACGGAGATCTGCGTTTACGATTCTCATATTTAAGTGCCAAGGTTTACCGGAACGGCCGCATTCTCACGATTAGCTGCCGAGCGACACGAGACTTCTGTACCGAGAGAGCTTCTCCGATATTCCGCGCGTGGCTCAGTCAATGACGGTTGAACTCCTGGAAACCATCTGCACTGGCGCAAAGACCTAGGGGACGCTACGAAGCCTTACGGCCTGGGGCGCCGTTCGCCCGCAACAACGCCATCAACATTGGCCCAAGCGAGAACTCGCCGCAGGTAGCCTTGCGTGTCAGATTGCGCAAGTAGCCGCCGGCGTTCTCTATGTGCCCTGCCCTTTCGAGGATACAGGCGATAACCACCGCGGCGTTCTGCGGTCCAAGGATCTCGCAGGCGTCCTGATAGGCGCTGGGGCTGACGCCGAGCATCGATCGGACAACCACCGCAGCCGACATCAGGTCTCGCCAGCTTTCGACATTACCGCTCGGCCCATAGTCGCGGATACTTGGGCATGCCTGCAGCACCATACCAAGCGGAAATGCCTTTATCGGCTCTTTTGTCGGCCGGATGGCTTGGCTCGATTTCGCCCCCTGCTCCTTTCGAGAGCTAGGTTCAAGTTCATTGCTGGATTCGGTATTTGAATTCTGTATGTGACGTTCATTTTGAACAGCATTGCTGACCATATTCTCGGAATCTGGCTTAACTTCCAGCCAGTTGATGATTTCCTCGCGCAGCATCTCCATTTCCTCGAGGGTTTGCTGTAAATCGGCAACTGTCGGCGTGCGGGGGATGCGCCCGGTCAGGCCGAGGAACATCCCCTCGATGTGTCCCCAGTCGCCGGCAGCACCCTCCTCTACCGCAGCGCTTATCAACTTGCGGACGTCGCGCCGGCAGATCGATAGCGCTTCCTTAGTGATGCGGAACCGCTTGCGCTCGGCCGCCACCTGCTGCGCGGCGTGCGCGAGCTCCTCGGCGCGCGCCAGCAGCGGCGCGAGGCTGAAGCCGAACGCCTCTTCGATTCCGCCAGTTTCGTCCTTCCGGGCGTAGCGCTTACCGTTGGCGCTGTCCTTGCGCTGGATCAGGCCAGCGTCGACGAGCGCGGCAAGATGCCGGCGCAGAGTCGTGCCGGCGATGCCGTGTGCGCGCACCGAGAGCTGGTCGTTCGACGGGAATACGACCAGGCCGCGGTCCTCCGAAAGCTCGTTGTCCGGATAGAACGTCAGCAGCGCGTCCAGCACCGCCAAGGCTCTGTCCTGGACGCCGAGCACCACCCTCGCCTCGCAGGCGTCGCGAAACACCTTCCATTTGTCGGCTTTCTTGCCGGCTTTGATTTCGGCCGTCCGCATCTGCCCTTTGATTTGGGCAAGCGTAACTGACCGCCGCCCGAAGGGCGTCGTCACATTTCCAACCTGCATTTCACTTCCGCCTATAACTAGGCAAAAGAAATCCGCTCACCAAAATCGGTGCCAAAGACTCTTGACTGGGTTTCGGGGAAATGCGATTCTTGGTCTGCTAGAACACAGAGAAGGGCTTCCACGACGGCAACGTTTGGGGGCCTTTTTCTTTTGCGGTTAGTCTCCTGTCCGTTTGAATTCTGCGTAAAGCTCATCGAGCTTACTCGTGAGAAACTCCCCGAAGGCGGGCGCTTCGTCGGCTTTGAGCGCCAACGTGTACGTCTTTCCATCGGCCTTGATGCTACCTCTCAGTGCTTCCCCCTCTCGTGGCCTCCATGTTTTTGAGGCTGGCTTTGCTGCCTTTCCGAGTAGCTCGCCCAGCGCCAAATCAAAGCGTTTGTCGCTGTCAGCTCCCGAGAAAGCTTCAGACGCGAACAGGGCCCCCAGCTTCGGCAACTTTCTCTCGGAGTAAACCTCAGAGAACGCAATCCACTTTCTCCGCCCATATGCAGGGGTATTGCCGATCTGCTTAATGACAGGCGCTGGAATAGACGAGGCAACCGAAATCATCTTCGAGAGTTCGGTCTTGTCCGTTGTGAGTGCCTTCATGATTACGGCGCGCTTGAAGCCGCGCTCTTCGAGAGTATGCGCGAAGGTGGCCTTTTCGATGTAAGTCAGGTTGCTGCGAGCGGTGTTTTCCACGCCTTGCGCGACAACCAACTCCTCGTCGGCAATCTCCTTCACGACGGCCTTCACGCGAACCTTCAGGAGGCGAGCCGCCCTAAGCCGACGATGACCGTAGGCTACCTGGTAGCGACCTTCCCGCTCCGGATGTGGGCGGACCAGAATTGGAACCTCCTGACCGCTCTCTGCAATTGATTGCACAAAAGGATCGTCTTCCGAAAGCGCGAGGTCCCCGATCCTGTCTCGCACAAAGGAATCGTCGATGAGCTCTGGATCGAGATCCTGAACGCGGAGCCCGGCGATCAAGGCTTCCTGCATCGCCCTCGCCTCTTCCTCCATCTTGCCCAGCGTCAAAGCCATAGAGCGGACGGGACCCGCAGGGCCGCGTTCCGCTTCCTTCTCCTCTTCGAAGTTGGCCATGGCCAACTCTTCGACGGCGTCACCGAAAATCCCCTTAAGAGTGCTCCTTCTGCTCATACACGTCCCCATGTTCTGTGGACCTCGGCGAGTACTTCGCCGTTGGCCGCATTCACGGATTCCAGAGCCCGGTCATAAGTCGACTTGCGAACCTGGCCTTTCTCCATCTCATACAGCGTCTGTTTGGTCAGCCCTGCGTCCGCAATTGACGTTGACTTAAGAACGGTGGCCGTCAGCACATCCGTGCCGAACAGGCTGCGCAGAAGCCCTACGATCTGCGACTGCGGCGCGTCGAATGGCTCGTGCCGAGTCACTACATACTTGATGAAGTCGTGCTGAAGGTCGCCGCCTGCCTTCCTGACTACCGAAAGCAGGTCTGATGTCATGAGCAGAAACTGCGACATCGACGCGACGTCGACCATTTGAGGGTGAATTGTGATGAGAAGAGAGGTCGCGGCACAGACCGCGCCCAGCGTCAGGTAACCAAGCTGCGGCGGGCAGTCTATAACCACCAGGTCGTAGTCCTGTTCAACCTCCGCAATCCCCGCTCCCACGCGCTTAAAGAACACTTCTCCATTTCGTGAGCGCTCGTTCAACGCCCGCGGAGTATCATGCTCGTACTCCATAAGCTCAAGATTTCCGGGCACGAGGTCGAGGCCGTCGAAATAGGTCTTTCTGATGATCTCCTTCAGCGACCGCCGCTTCTCGTCGTACCTAATCGCTCCATAAAGCGTCTCCCCGTCGTCGACATCAAACTCCGGCTGCACCCCAAGCATTGACGTCAACGATGCTTGCGGATCGAGATCGACCGCCAGCACCCGATAACCGGCCAGGGCAAGATATTGAGCCAGGTATAAGGTAGTCGTGGTCTTTGCAGATCCACCCTTGAAATTCGTAACTGCAATCGTCTGAAGCTTCTCGCCCGGCCGCCTTCGAGGGAGGTAAGTGAGGGCGTCCTTCGGCTTTATCGATGCCATGTGGTGGCGCAGCTCGTTTATTTGAGCAAGGGTGTAGGATCGCCTGCCGTTTGACGAGACCTCCGGCGTCGGGCCCTTGCCATCGATCGAGAGCTGGCGGAGATACCCGTCGGAGACACCTACCATCTGGGCGGCTTCACCAGATGTGAACGTTCTGAGTGTCTTCTGCGATAGCGGCGGAAACAAGCGCTCACGCAGAAGCTTCAGCTGTCTGGAAAGCTGTTTCGCGTGCCGCTCAATGCGGACATCTGTCGTTGAGACGTTTTGAACATTCACGTGAGGTATTTCCTTCCGATGCGCTTCCGATGCGTCTTTCCCGTAAAAAGCGTATCGGAAGATGCCATGATTCGGATATCTCGGCAACGCGGCCGTTTACATACCCAGCAAACATAAAAGTTGGCCATGGCCAACTCTAGGTGATCGCCGCGCCGGTGTTGCGGACGAAGGTTTCGACGGTCTCAAGACGGGGAACTGGCGTCGCCGGCAGCTCCTCGGCCGGTCGATAGAACCGGTCTGGAAGTTCCTCGATCTGCTCGAGTAGGGTAGGCTGGCGGCGCCTCAATGAGGACGCGGCTCAGCCCCCCTCCGAACCGGACTTGCACCTTTCAGCGCATCCGGCTCTCCACGACTACGTGTTCCGTCACGTCGTTGGTCAACTTGGCCACCAGCATGGACGGAGCGATGACAGGGCTGGCAAAGCACAATGCGCTTGCGTAATCGTGCCGCCGGCATGTACCGGGCAAGCCCTGCTTTCTCCATTTCCGCGATCTTTCTGACATGATGGATTTCACATGGAAGATCTGTTCGACCGCATCTGGCGCATTTCTGCGCATTGAGGCGTTCGACCATTTCTGTCCTGCTGAACACAAACTTTGATGATTGTGGGCGATCAATGTCGCCCCATTTTCGCGGTTCGCACTTCAGGTCCTTCAGTTGCCAGATTTTGATCTCTCGGGGTTCCTCTCCGACTTGGAAGCGAACGAAGAAGTCTTGCCCTCGGCGCATCTTGGAGAAGATTTCCCTCGCAGACGTTTTGTGCTTTGCCGCGATGGTTTTGACGCAGCTCATCAGGGCAAAGTACCCGCCCTTATTGAGTTTGCGTTTCACATCATCGGCAAGCGCATAGTAATTTGCGAAGCCTCTCCATTCAGCGTTGTAGGCCATGACAATTTCGACGTCACTCGCCAAAGTCAAAGCAGGACGGTGGCGAGGACGAAAGGCATCGTAATCGCCCCATCCTTTGCCATTGACAAACCGGACCACCTTTTCCCTTGGGACATTCAGCTTCAAACGATCTGCCAACCCTCGCCGCAGTGCGGGACGACCATAAAAGGTCGCCTTGTGCGGATTGCGGTTGGTCGATGTCCTGACATCGTATCCAAGGAAACGCGCTCCGTCCGAAGCCTTGCGGATGCCGCTTTTCTCATCCGACACGCTTAGTTTCAGGTTTTTGGAGAGGAATGTCCTCACCTCCTCCATGATCTGCCGCGCGTCATCTTTGCTACCAATTATGCCGATCAAGAAGTCATCGGCATAACGGCAGTAGCGGAGCCGCTTGTATTTCGGATCGAATGCGTCGGTGGCGGGCACGGTCAACCGTTCCGCCTTCAGCCGACTGATCTCCTCCAGTTTGGATTTGATCTCTGCATCATCCTCGCCTCGATCAAGACGAAGCTGATCCACTTGCTTACGAAGCCGCGTCAGACGATTCATGATCCGTCGGCCTTCGACCGATGGAACACGTTTATCGCCCCTATGGTAGGCTGTAATCTTTGTTTCCATGTACTCGTCGAGTTCATGGAGGTAGATGTTTGCCAGTATAGGGGAGACGATACCGCCCTGTGGGGTGCCGCTGTAGGTTCGGTGATAAACCCAATCCTCCAGATAACCAGCTTTCAACATTCCACGGATCAAGCCGATAAAACGGCTGTCGTGGATACGTTTTTCAAGCAAGCCAATGAGGATGTCGTGATCAATGTTGTCGAAGTATCCGACCACATCGACATCGACCAGCCATTTCACCCCTGTCCAAACTGCTCGGATGTTTTCCAGCGCAGTATGACAGGATCGATTCGGTCTAAACCCATGAGAGTGCTGCGAGAACAGCGGCTCATAGATTTGCTCCAGAAGAATTCGAACGACCTCCTGGACCAAGCGGTCTTCCGTCGTCGGCACGCCAAGCGGCCTTTTCTTGCCGTTGGCTTTGGGAATGTACACCCGACGTACTGGTTGCGGACGATAGGTCCCATTCGCCAGCCGTTCGATGATCGAACGTATCTTTTCCGACGTGAAGCCGTCAAAGGTCTGTCCGTCAACTCCCGGTGTCATCGCACCCTTGTTCTGTGCGATTTTATGGTAGGCTCGCTCCCAAAGGAGCGGAGCCTTCATAAGGCGGTAGAGCCCATTGACCCGCCGACCCGACCTAACAATGATCGGGAGCGATCCAACAGCCCTTTTGATAGTATCTGGCAGCATTAGCACACCTCTTCGTAAGGTTTTGGATCGTAGTCGCTGCCGTCCTTCCCCTGATCCGCAGAATTTTCGCTCAAGTTGCCCTGAGCTTATATTCTCGACCATCCGATGATTTCGGCTGTCCCGGTCATTACTCCGGGCATTTGAGTACTATGACGGCTCCGTACCCATACAGGTCATCGGCAGAACCGATGCCTGCTTAGGGCATCCCGTAATTACGAAAGCGAGAGATACGATGTGGTTAGGTGCCCCGTTCGTTCACTTACCCCTCCGATGGAGGATGCGCCGAATGGGCTGGCTTTCCCGATATCGGGGTTGGAGGACCTCAACATCCTGTCCTCTGTCCATTCGGTGTGCCGTGTCAGTCGTTCTACGACACCGCTCCGGTTGTAGGCCGCTGCAAACTAGGGTTCAGGCAATACAGCTTTCACCATACACATCTTGCCCTGACCCGCCGCATCGCAAACGACTTTGATGCTTTGGGCCTTTTCCGAACATGCTATTGTTCCCCGCTCGTTTCGGAGTCACAATCGTTGCCGATCGAGGTGAGTTCGGCAGGCATGAGCTATTCCAGCAAGCTCATTCACTCATCGTGACACTCCCTATGCTTTCGCCGTTACGGCGCACCATTGAAGACGGTGTATCCTTTGAGATAGGGAATTGCGCGTTCGTCATCGTCTTCGCGCTCCTTGGGGGTGAAGGTGCCGTACTTGACGACGAGGGAGCCCTTCTCGCCCTTGCGGACCCGCCCGCCGAGATCCTGAGCTTGGCGGTAGGTCATCCAGGTGTTTTCCTCGTAGCCGGCGAGCTCGCTTGCGAGCCACAGCATCAGGACGTTGATCCCGCGATAGGCTTCGCCTGTGGCGCGGCGCGGAACGAGGGAGCCGCGGCTGTTTCCGCGCCAGGGCCGGATCCACGGCTTTGTGCCGGCTTCAAGCTGCTCGATGATGGTATCGGTGATGCGCTGGTAGGTGTCCTTGATGCTCTGCATTGCCGTCTCCTTCCGTTGGTTGACGGCAAAAAACGGAGATAGCAGAAGCGAGCCCATGTACCCGAAGGGCCGCAACAGCGTGGAGGACCGCGCCAGCGGTTGCGTGGGGGAGGGGCTATCGTAGCTTGTCCGTCAAATCACCCAACGGAGGGGAGGGCGCAGAGCATTGGCGCCTCCTGCTCACGGATAGCTCTTGCAGCTTAAAGAGCCGGTGGGCAGGTTACCGCTCGCGATCGTCGCAATCACGCTCCCGACTGCGCTGTGCCGCCATTTGCGCCTCGATCGCTTCAACTCCGGGTTATGGTCCTGCTGTGGCTGCCGCGCTGGCGCCGGCTGCGATTGCGCCACCTGGGCCGACTGCTCTCGCCTCACCCGGGAAAAGTCCGCCGGGCAGTAAATGTGATCTCATCCTCGTCTGGCAACTTCTCCGGCAGGTCCGCGCGATCGGCGACGACAATCCCTTGATCGGTCACAAGGCTGGCAACGCGATTGTCGTGGCCGAGGATCTGGCCAGTGATTTCTTCTCCGGCGCGGGCAGTGCGAACATGATGGTGCAGAGGCTCTTCACCGACCTCCCGCAAGTCTTCGAATGCGGATCGAATGGCCTCCCGACGGCCCGGGCTCATCGCGTCCTCAATGACGTGCTTCATCACGGGACTGGACGGGTCGCTCGTGGTCTCGATTGACGCCTCGATCATGCGCGGTTTGGTAATGGCGGAGAAGTCGATCTCGTGGCCGTAATGGCGGCCCAGCTCGGAAATAAACGCCTCCTGGGCACGTCCGTTTCCCTCTCTGAACGGGTGCACATAGTTCAGCTCTGAGAGGACTCTTCCGGCCCGCTCAGCGAACTCTTCGGGCGTTGCATTGCGAAGGGCCTGCGGATCTCGGATCGGCTTCAGCGCCTCGTCCAAGCCCATTTCTATGCGCGAGCCGGGCAGGAATGACGTGCCGCCCTTAGAGAGGCCACCGATCGGCTCTACGCGCTGCCCCTCAACGATCGGACTTTCGTTGCGCGTATGGCCGGCCCATTCGTACACATCCTGAAAAATGTAGCCGTGAATCGCCTCCAGGTGAGCTTTGTCGAAATTGCCTTGCGGGACGTCTCCTTCAGCAATTTCCTGCAACCGCACGGCGGTCGCGCGATACTCTTTCACGCGCAACTCGGAATGGGTTTCAATTCCCCATCTGTTTTTCAGAACGTTCGTCCGGTCCGGGTCGTCCGACGTGTTGGGATAGGTGTAGGAACCTTTGGGGCGCTCATCAGCCATGGCGAAGCTCAACAAAAAGCCGCCGGCTCTAAGCAGGCGGCCTTCTGCTCTTGAAGGTTGATCGGGAGGTTATCTGACAGGCGGCTCGATCATGAGCTGTCGGTATTCCTCGCGGGTGATGTCGCCGGCGACATACCGCGCGGTCGCCTCCTCGAGGGCAGGATCGTGAACGTAGCCCTGCCGGATATTGGCAGCGCGCGCCTGCTCAGCGGCCTTGCGCCGCTTCTCGATAGCTTCCGGGGAACGATCCGGACGGCGGGAATGAACGTTCATCGGCAAATCTCCAGTTACGGGCCACCCTAGCAGGAAAAATGCTGAAAATCCAGCAATTTGCGGGATCTTCAGGCCTTTCGAAGGTGAGCGCCCGGCTACTAGCCGGGCGCTGTGAGCGGATTAATCGCGGGGTTCCCATTCGATGATCGCCTGCAGCGAGGCATCGTCCTGGCCGGGGAACCGGCCGAGATTGGCGTTGTAGCGAAGCTTGCGGATCGAGAGGGTGTAATACGGTTTGCCGTCCTGGTTCTCTTTCTTCCAGATGCCGCCGACCTCGATGTCATGGCCGCGCGGTGACCTGGCGTAGACGCGGTGCGTCGGGGCCTTTTCATTGTCGGACTCGAACGGCACGACCTTGATGTCCATGTCGCGGTCGATAGTGGAGATGAGGCCGGCGCCCTTTGCGGTGTCGAGGTTGTCGCCGTCGAACTGGATGTAGTTGGTGATGTTCATGTCTTTCACTCCTCTTTGGTGGTTGCGATGATCGTTCCAAGGCACGGCGGAAGGCGGTGCGCACCGTAGGCCGGAGCGTGAGCGGAGGAGGCGAGGGGACGCAAAAATTTGCTTCGCGAGGAAGCCGAAGGCGGGGAAATTTTTGTGGCGTCCGCTTTGCGTAAACCGCGCCGACGTGCGAACGAGCGTCAAAAGCAACCGCCCTGGAGGAGTGTGGCTTGAACCGTTTTGGCAACGTTTCCCCGTTTGTCAGCGACGTACCAACCGCACAATTTGCAGCAATATTAACCAGCGACGCGACCTGAGCAACAGGTTTCGCGGCGATTCCCACGACGACACTGAAGCAATATGCTTCGCGCGCCGTCGACGCCACTGCTCCGTAATGGCTATCTCGCGGTCACGGAATCCGGGAAGGTTTCGAACGGCGGTATTCGTGCGGGCTTTCGATCTCCCCGGACCACATGCCAAAGCCGCTATCTCGGGCGCGGTTCTCGGCCTGGCCGTACTCGACCTCGCTGATCGAGTGTGTCGCCGGCAGATACCGTAGCATTGCCTCCGCCAGTCCTGCCTTCACAATCGCAAGGCCGATATCGACGTCTCCAATGAAGCACTGGCCCACCAGGCGGCGATACTGATCCTGATCGATGATGTCGCAGCGAACGTGCTGGCCGTCGATCATTTTCCCAAGATAGCTGCGAGCTGCGACGCCACAGCGCCATAACTTCCCGTCTTTCAATCCG
>Ga0315914_1003643_pt1 | contig 23369 bp, 10 predicted proteins | sample MpolenodulesMG_FD_203920 | JGI IMG/M metagenome (GOLD analysis project Ga0315914, IMG submission 203920) | Medicago polymorpha root nodule microbial communities from Los Angeles, California, United States - elongated nodules | ecosystem: Host-associated > Plants > Roots > Nodule | place: USA...
TCCAAGCAGAAAAACCATCCTTATAGGCTATTGTGACAGTTATTTTTTATTCGTATAGAAAATTAAAAAGGACAGAGAAATAGTACCGTTGGAATAGGTTTTAGTGCTATACCAACGGTTTTTTACCCTTTACCGTCAGACTTTTGCTATCACTATAAATTAGTTGACCAAGAGGAAGTCCTTGCTTATCTTTATATGCAAAAGAATTTGACAGGTATTGGTTCTGACTATTTGAATTAATAACTTTTCTTACTGTTTGATTTCTGCGGAAAATAATTCAGTTTGATTCGCTTCAAAAACTGTGGAATGATTGGGTAGCTAAGTTTATTTTTATTTTTAATCATGTTTACAATTTAGTTAAAAGTTGTTTGTGACTGTATTGAGAGAATTAGGTAGAGCATAGAGACATGTAACTAGATTCTCATACATTGAAAATCATATTTTTAAATTTTAAGTGACGACAATCATATTTGTAACTTGCAAGTGTTCTGATTGATTCTATTGTTTCTAAATGACGACTATCATATTTTTAATTTGCAGGAACAACAAATGGTAATGTCTTACCATCGAAAATCAAACAGTTAATTTCTCGTAGAGGTTTTGATTTTGTGTTTTACCTGCTTCAATAATATTTTTCGATAACATTTCTTGTAAGTTTTTCATTATTTGTTTCAATCCCTTTTCAACTTCTGTTTTTGCTGCTCTTGTGTTGCTATTGGTGTTGGTCGCATGTTTGCAGTGTTGAAGGACAATTACCAGATTCTGCCATGGTCCTTCAACTTGCAAGCATGTCAAACAATTGAAAAGCGTACAACCAATCAATTTTCATTAGCTACTTAAATCCCCTCATGGCTAGTATAAGTGATTAATAGGTTTACATAGTGCATCTTATTTTATTGTATCAGTTATCAAGAAGTTTGGTCTAAATGTTGATCCAAAAGTAGAGTTGTGATTTGCATTGATTGTGTAAAGCATACTATTTGTTATGTAATTTTCAGATTCAATAATTGGATAAAATATGTTGTGGGGTAAAATATGTGGTGGGGTAAAATATGTTGACTCTTATTGCATTATTGTTACACATTATTCATAACTACTAAGGATTCGATTAATACACATTATCTATAACTGTCATGATTATAATGAAAACATAAAATGGTATAACTGAAATGGAAAACAAAGAAACAATACATATGTCTAATAATTAAGTTTTTGCCATGAAGCCACCATCATAAGGAATGCCGGTGGAATTCAACCAAGTACTAGCTCCAATCCAAGGTTCAACGGTGAACTTAGCAGCTTCATCTCTGGTGATTATACCTTTTGCCCATTTGACCCTTGCTGTAGCATTGGCACCAGGCTCAATGTTGCCAAACTCAGCAAAGTATGAATTTTCAATGTTTGATTGATTTTTCATCCAAATCATATATCCATGGTTTCCATGGTCTTGCCAAGTATGTCTTCACTGTTGGCAGATATGGTATGAGATCAGCATATGGAATTATAGTGCAGTTCTGGAGTACTATGCCGGTACTTAAACTAGTGTTTCTGCCTGTGCCATCGGCCACCACAACATTCCACTGTCCTAGAGCAGGCTTTCTCACCAAAATCGTCGAGTTCTGGATTAAGGTAATCGATTGACCATATATAAAGTTGATGGTTCATAATTTCTATATTAAATATTATTTTCAACGCACGCACGCGTGCGCGCACACGCGTGCGCACTCACACATATACAGACACACACACGCATACATATATTAAAAAGGTCACGCATTAACGGAATTGACTATAGCAAAAGAGGATATACTCTCATAATGTGACAAAACCAAAATCTGATTTCTAGCGGACAAAATACTCATATTTAGTGTCCGACACACATTATATAGAATTACTTTCAATTGAATAAACTTATGGAATTTTTTCTTAATTTTGTCTTATTCTCTCTAAACGCACTTAAAAGACCTCTATTAAAATTTCACTTTAGGCCTAAAAATACATTGGACCGGTCCTGAACTGATTTATATTCGTCATTGTCGTCCTTTGCCACAGTCGCGTTAGGTTGGATGATGTCTCCTTTTAGAAGTTGAGAGATTAGTGCATGATCACGATCGGGTAACCATGACGGGTAACCATCTCTATCGACCTCAAGAAGGCGACGATGCCCTGCCATACCAGTATCAATGCTAGCTAGAAGAGAAAAAGCGAAAATGGAGATAAAAATGCTTCGCGCCGAGTCAGCTAAGCGCCATGTGTTCAAAGATTCCATCCTTGAAGATTTTATAGAAAAACAAAAAAACGTAAAATTGCAAGGAAATATGTAATTCTAATGTGACTGCATTACCTAATTATTTTGGTCTAAAAAAATTGGCCAAGCTATACGTTTGTATTCACCCAACAAAAAAAATAATTAACTCTAAAAAACACGCTTTTAAAAAAAAAATATATAACTTTCTACAGCTAAGTATATAATTTTCAACATAGAGTATTGTTGCTTTATAAGTGTATATATAGCACAACTATCCCAACTTAACTGAGAATACCAGACTATTAATATAGTGTATTCTCATTCCAATCATTACCTCAAATAATTTGGTTGTCACCAAAAAATTAACATATTTATGAATGACATTAAGAAAAAAAATACAACAAAACTGATAGGTAAACATAACAAAATGTCTTAAGTTCTGCACTACATATCATCAAATATTAAACTGAAAAGTTAAGAGAAAAACCCAACACAACACACTATACATGATGACAAATTTAGACATGCATATAGATGTTTCTTTAAGTGATATTATATTTATGTGATATATAATGAGACATTTTTTTTAAAGGATATAATGAAAAATAATAATAATTTTTTATATATGATGCCCCGACATGAGTAAATAAATGATACATACTACAGCATATACAGAAATGAATTAGTTCCTGACTCTCTTGTTTAGAAAAGAAAAATACTAGTATTCATCATAAAGCAAATCATTAGCCATGGCAGTATATAAATGCATCATATATGGAACTATACATGTTTTGAAAATAAAGAATAAGAATCTATAACAATTACATTTTAATTTTTAGCCCTTGAAAATAATTACCTTCTTCCATTATATAAAACAAATCATTAACCATGGCAGTATAGAAATGCATCATATATGGAACTATAAATTTTTTGAAAATAAAGAATAAGAATCTATAACAATTACCTTTTAATTTTTATCCCTTGAGAATAATCACCTTCTTCCAGGCTCTTGGTGCTTGCTTGAAGTTTTAGTACTTTATCTTCTTCACCTTTAACTATGAAGAATTGTGGTTGTTCAACGTATATACTTCCTTCTCAAGTTTTTAACAATGCAGACTTAACACCAAGTTGAACAAACTCCCATTGATAGCAGTTTGCTATATCAATTACTAATCTGACTGTATTTATTCTTTCCTATATAAAAAATAAATAAAAAAATTCTTTCCTATATCAAGCTACATTACTTGAACACGGCTTACTAATTTTTGACTTATGAACATGAAGTGAGTAGCGTGCATTTGATGTTTTAATATGCTCAAATAATGTAATAGAATTGATTAAAAAAAAGTGTGTAATTACAACGAGTCACACAAAAGTGTGTAATTCAGATAAACAATTCATTTTTGGATATGTTTGAAAAATAGTGAAATACTATATTTAGTGTAATTCATTTATTTTGATGCCAAGAAGATCCTTTATTCTTGCATCTAAAATATCAGAGCTAGTACATATAAGCAAACAATAGCCCTATGTACCTCCAAGGATCATAATGACTTTATATTCTTTTCATAACACAAAATTGTGTGTATATATTGATTAAGAGTCAATGTATATCAATTAAGTGGTATCGCATGCATTAAGAATTGTTAACACTCTGGGAAAAATCCATATGCACACCTAACATAGATTGCATATGAGAATTTTGAAAACCCCTAAATCTATAAAAAAAAAAAAAAAAATTCATCTTTTTTTCGTTAGGACAAAACTGTGCTAAATTTGTTTCTATTCATTTTTGCTCATAAGCGGCTTCCTTTGGCGAAGCATTTCTATTCATTTTGTCTTTCCATCTGAAATAGAAAACAATAAAAGATATAAAAAAAATTACAGACAAATGAAATGGAATCAATTAATAAACAATATATATTAAAAAATTACAGAAAATTAAATTTTAATTTCCTTACCGAGTAAGTAATCTGTGTCGTATTCAGAATTGAATACATCAATAGGATTTGATATCGGATAGATATCCGAAGGCACACTATTTTTGCCACATAATTTTACTTTTGTGTTAAACTGAAAATTGAGTTTCTACTCGTGCTTTGTGGTCCGATAAGATCCAAGATTCGCAACAACACCAAAGTTACTCATAGTGTAGACCTTTCCCTCTCACAGTGACGTGAATCTCATAGATGTTATCTGATCTTGGTGCCATCATAACTTCTTCTTTTTTAGGTTGAGAGGGAAGAGAAGTAGGCATATGATTGAATAGAAGAAAACATTGGTATGTATAGGCTAATTGCATAAATAAAATATTATTGGAAGCAATGTGAAAATAAAAATATGACAAAATCAACATCAAATCATTGCAATATGATTGGTTCAAAAAATGACATTGACACAGGTCAATGTAACATTGGAGGAATATTTACAAATGACATGAATTAATTTTAATAATTTTTTAATTATTTCTATCAATTCATCTCTACAACTCGGTTATGGAAATAACATTATAGGCTTAGGATTTTCTTATCAGTTAAAGTTAATTACACGTGAATCAAGCATACCATTGAATTCTATCTTTTTTCCTTTTAAAAAAAATGATTTGTGCTCATTTTTTTGTTTTTTCTGTTTATGAATCCGTATAATTCGGTTATGGAAATACAATTTGAAGTATAAAATTTCAACTGCAGTCAAGGCAAATAAAAATATCAATGAATTCTAAATAAGTTTTTTTTTCAATGCATCCTTAGTAGTTAAGGCAAATAAATATTTCTTAAACAAAATTATTCTGATTATCAAATATCGTGGCGTCAAATTATAAACTCGAACACTAAAATTTTTAAAAAATGAATCAACAATTTCATAAATACTAAAATTTTCTAATAACAAAACATCAATTTTTAAAGTTTTTTTTTTTGAAGAGGTTAAAATGAAATATATTACCACATCAAAAGATCCCCGTAGCACAAGGTGTACCAGGGTGTAAAACACCAAGTCTTAACAATATTTACAGTCACAAAACAGGAAAAAAGCAGAATAAAGCTTTAGCCTACGCCTAAAATGGTGAAAGGACTAAGCCACCACGCATGATAGTTGAAGGGAAGAGAAGGGTATTTCTCCTTCAGCCACATGAATGCGAGCGACTTGATTTTGTCTACAACATTAGGAATTGAGCTCTGCTTGCCGTTAAATAACCTGTTATTTCTTTCTTTCCAAATTTCCCACGTGGTTGCAAACCAGATAGCCTGTAAAATTGCACCACGGGCCTTCACGCTACCACCATCTAAGAAAAACTGATTAAAATGGTCGACCACACCAAGGGGAATGGCTGCTAGAAAAACTGATTAAAATGGTTGAGACGCCGAGTCACCAGAATAATAAATACCAAACCGCACCAAACATAGGACAGTGTAAAAACAAATGACTGCTAGTTTCGACTGTGTTACAACCAACTATACACAACCGAGAATCAAAAGGAATCACACCACGACGGAGGAGATTGTCCTTCGTTGGTAGCCTATCACGAAACAGCCGCCACGCAAACAGGACAACCTTGAGAGGAATATGTTTATTCCAAAGAGATGGCATCGGCACCGTACCAGCTCTAGACGGATGTGAAGCTTGCACTTTATAAGCACTACGGACGGAAAAAACATGAGATGTTTCCAACTTCCAATGTCAAGTATCTATTTTATCAACCTGTAAAGACACACTTTGAAGTAAAAAGGTTAAATCCCTCACCCCCTCCTCTTCCCACATAATTTTTAAAGTTGATTATAACTGCCAATAGAATTTTTAATTGATTAGTCACAATAAGGACACAATGTTTATTAAAAAAAAAAATCAAGAAACTCATTACCCTTTGGTTGCCAAAATTTTCGGTTAGCTCAGCATAGTAATTTCATATGTAAATTTTCGGTTGCAATCCTGGTACATTAAATACTCCTCCGAATTTTAGCACACAACATTTTGGTGTGTATATGAATGAAAACATTAAATGCACCTTTCAATATAAGGTTGCCACGTGTACTATCAAAATAAAATAGGGGAAATGTTTATAACAGAGATAGAGATGTTCATAACATCTCTTTCAAAAAAGTATGTTCATAATGTTTCTAAAAAATCTTTCAAAAAAAAGAAGTATGTTCATAATGAATTTGAATATTTACACCACTGATTTTATTAAATTGGTTGTGTTGGACGGGTTAGTTCATTATTCCATGTCAATGGTGTATTGAGCAAGGATAATGAGACCCGCACCATGCTTTGATTTGAGAAGAGTTAAGCAAAGTAGAGTGTTGTCAACATTCTTGCAAATAGTCTCAACGTCCACAGCTTTCATAGCATATATGGATGCAACACACACATAAAAGAAATACAGCCACAAATAAAGAGGAACAAATCATCTATATCTATAATGTATATAAAGAGAATAATCTCAACTCTTTTAGACTGACATTTTCTTTTTTTAAAAATGTCTTCAATTTTCAATACAAATAACACACGTAATAAATAAATAAAAATAAATTTAAATATTAAAATAAAAGTGTAACAAACACAAATATTCAATTTTTTTCTTTATCATTTAAAAAGTATAACAAACTAGATGGTGTATTTATACTTACTTTTTCATTATCCCAATTATACCCTTAACCAACAACTTTTTCTGTAATAAAGATTTTTGTTGGTGTCATTAAAAAAATAAGAATTTAGATTATAATTTTTTGTTATATTAGTTTCATTTAAATAGAAAATTATGGTCAGTTTGATTTGTTATCATTTGATAGCAAAAAAATAATTATATTTGTACTTTTAATTAAAATCAAAATTTCATAAAAATACATCATTCATAATTCTCAAATGTTGGCGCACTAAAAAGAGTGGAAAGACGTTTCGCTAGTATTGTATAATTTGCTTCTTCTCAATTTTCAATTTAGTTTGGTTTTACTCCTTGACGGTGAAAATAAGGGTATAAAGATTTTATATATCAAAATTGAATTAGTTAATTTTATTCAAATTGGTTTTACTCCATCAAATTTAGTTTAGTTTTCTTTTTCTCATATTGTATAGTTTTTTAAAATATTTTCCATTGGTCAACATTGAATTAGTTAATTTTATTGATTTGAATTAGTCAAGTATTTTGTATTTTTTTAACTGTTTTAATTTTTTTTCCCTAAAAAAAAAACTGTTTTAATTTTTTTAACACTTTTTACACTGTCTATGTAAACTTTTTAATTAGCATTTTTTAAAAACTTTAGTGGACCAACCGCGGACACTTTTTACATCCTCGTTTTTATATAAACTCCATCTCCTAAAACACACTTCTTGATGACTCCTAAAAAAATCTAGCTACTTTTGACTCATTCTTGGTTGAAGGTCATCCCATTTCTTGCTTTCCAAATTATCAAAACATTTGAAAACCAAAATTACAATTAACATTTCTCTATCTTTTTTAATTACATTTCTCTTCGAAGATAATATGATTTAGGGTTTAGGGTTTACCACAACCTGTAATACACAATAATGAAGCACTCAAATTAATTTACCTCTCTTTCACTTAGATTATCTTTATAGGAAGCCTATTTTGAAAATACCTCAATACTTTCAAAGGGATCAAACGATTCGAAACCTCTTTTATCCCACTCCACTTCCTCATTCTCTACTTCAATCAACAAAAGGCATGCATCCCTCACTCTATAGTTTGAATCACTCCCTCCTTCCACCTATCTAACTTATCCTCCAACCATAACACCACTTCATTACAAACCTCCTCCAACTCCTTTTCCTGTTGAAACAATCTCCTTCTCCAGTTCCATTTCAGTATTCTCACACCCCCACCACAAATTTCAGCAACATATTTATCTTTGTCTAACAATATTTCTAAAAGTCTGCTCAAATGAAGATGATGCAATATATCTCTGTCTATCCACAAATCAAATCTAAAGTTAGAATCTCTTCCATCACCAATGAGTTTCCTTAAATTTCTGTCAAACAAACTCTCACCTACTTGTCTCGTAATCCTCCTAATTGACTTTAGATCCCTCCTCCAAATTTGTCAATAAGAACCTATTAGAATACTAATCAATAACTGCCTTGTAACTAAAAGTTAGTTAAGTATTTTTCAAAATTTGTATTGTGAAACTTCAAGACTTAATGAAACTCATATTGCAAGCAATAATTCGCTCTATTCTCTCTTCTTCTTCCTGATGCAAACACTAGAACCCATATTATAACTGTTTTCAGTTTTAACAGTTTATGAAATGCAATCTGGTTATAACTATTGTCCCATTCAAAATCAAAGTTGACTTTAGTTTATTTATTAACCAAAACGAGAGCCGGGTTGTTTCAATCTAGTTTATGAAATGCAACCCGAAACAAAAACCAGACAGTTTTCAGCCATTTTCGATAGTAAAAGTATCAAAACAAAATATAGAAGAAAGCTTAGAAACTTAATATCATTCAGATTTTAGGTTTTATTTTGAATTAAAATTGACTAAAACACATTACCCAAATCTAAAATGGATCATAAATTTTCCTAATGAAATAGCATAGAGATTTCATTCTTATGCCAACTTTAATCATAACTTTAATAATATTAGATTAAAAATCACAAAAAAATAAGACTTAAAACTTAAAAATTTATCCTTCAACATTGTGCCCTTATGAATCCTACCAACCATTGTTATTTGGAGGGGACAAAACTAACAATATTGTCTTCTTATCAATGATCCTTAGTTTTTATTTATGAGGAATAAGAAGAAAAAAAATGAGCTCAAATATTGTTATAATTTTATCAATGTCGAAATTGACTTGTTATTGCAACAATATCCAAGATACACAAAGTTCAAAACTAGGCATCTAGTTTGCCAATAAAAGAGATATAAAAAGCATAATATCAGCAACATTGAAAACAACTTCAGCATATTTTGGGAGTATAGATTTATCAAGGTATGGAGGGACACCTGGTGTCCCCCTGTAATGGAAGATGAATAATCTGCTATGATATTATTCGCTTGCACTCGTAACCCATAATAGTCTCCACTCTTCAAATATTGTTCAGCATCCACAAGCCTACGAAGAGAACCATGTTTGGTCCCAAATAAACTCATATTTTTTAAGATAGATAAGTGGCGTGTTCGAGGTTCGAACATCAACCTCTGCATATATCATGCAATGTCTAAACACAATAAGCTAAACTCACATAATACAAGACTTGGATATTAATTATATTATAAAAATAGTTTGAAGACCTTTTGATAAAAAAGGTTTTGTTAAAAAAAAAATTGAAAAGTGTTTAAAAAAAAAGTGCATTCATTAAAAGTTATAAAAACAGGATAATCTCCTGCAGACAAAATTAAAGTTAGCAGGGCGATTTAAATTTAAATTCAAAATTGACTTTGTTAATTTATTAACAACTAAAACGCGAGAACAACACAAATGATATGTCACTTTAAAATACCAATAAAAAATTAATTTATTTTTCATATTACTCTGTATCCTTAATTATTTCTTAATAGTTGTGAAATGTCCAAACCATCGTATAATTTAGGACAGAGGGAGTACCTTCTAATCATCGAACTTAAGCAGGGTTGTTTCAATCCGATTTGTGAAATGTGGACCGAAACCAAAACATCATGGTTTCCGACCATTTTCGGTAGTAAATGTATCAAAACAAACCATAGAAAGCTTCAAAACTTACGATCATTCAAATTTTTTGTTTTATTTTGAATTAAAATTTACTAAAATAGCAAAGGGATTTCACTCTTATGCCAACTTGAATCATAAATCCAACAATATTAGATCCCCTCAAAAAAAAAACACAATATTAGATTAAAAATTGCAAAAAATTAAGACTTAAAACTTGCATATATATATGATTCAATGTGCCCATATGAATCCTAGGAACCATTGTTATTTGGAGGGGACAATAGTCAATACTAACATTGACTTCTTATCAATGATCCTTAATCATTGTTAGTAACTTGGGCATTTTTTATTTATGCCGAATAAGAAATAAAATAGAATTCATTTTGTTAAAATTTTTATTAATGTCACGATTGACTCGTTATTGCAATATAAGATACACAAAGAATAAAACTAAGCATCCTTGATTAAGGATGTCTCGTCTAAATAAATTATTTTTGGTGGAAAGACGGTTTCAAAGAATACGCCAAGTAAACAAAGATAACTTCAAAAGAATGTCCTTATGCCAAATAAAATCATAAAATTTCTTTGTAGCATTGACTTAAAATATTTATGCAAATCCGTATTAATTAATTAATATTTATAGGTAAATACTTAGTTGTAGGTATATGCCAATTTTAATTTATTTTTTTGAGAGGTCATATGCCGATTTTATTTTTTGAGAGGGCATATGCCAAATTTTTATTAGTGACATCTCACTTGAGTAATTTTACCCAACTTTTTTCAAAGGGTCATGCTTCCTTATCTAAATCATCATTAAAAAATTTTGTGGAGTAAAATTTTATTAATGTCGAAATTGACTTATTTAGTGCAACAATATCCAAGATACACAAAGTTCAAAACTAGGCATCTACTTTGTCAAAAAAAGAGATATAAAAAGCATAATATCAGCAACATTGAAAACAACTTCAGCATATTTTGGGAGTATAGATTTATCAGGGTATGCAGGGATACCGGGTGTCCCTCCGTTAATACAATCTGAATGATCTGCTATGATATTATTCGCTTCCACACGTAAGCTAAAATAATCTCCATTCTTTAAATATTGTTGCGCATTCTTAAGAGAACTAATAGCACCACCATTACCGGTCCCAAATAAACTCAAACAATACTCATAATGAGCTTTTGCCTTGGGATCACCACCACTTTGAGAAATTAGTTTTCTAAGCAGATTAATTGTGTTGTTCAACTCAATATGTGTCACGTCAATAGTGTATTGAGCAAGGGTAACGAGATCGGCGCCATGCTTTGATTTGAGAAGAGTTAAGCAAAATGAAGAGTTGTCGACATTCTTGCAAATAGTATCAACATCTACAACTTTTGAAGCATATGAGGATACACAACTTAAAAGAAAGACCACCACCACCAAAGAGGAGAAACGAATCATATTGAATAATTATTTTTCTTTTCTATTAGCAATTTTGTTTGGTTTTACTCATATGGGCTTTATATAGTTTTCTTCAATTGAAAATTTGGGTATAAAGGTTTTAACAAAAAAAAAATGGTATAAATATATTGACCTCCCCATGTTTAAATTTATTAATGACATTGAATATATGATTTCCCCAGATTTGAATTTATTAATTACATTGAATATATTCATTGAATCAAACTTAACTAATTAAGTATGTTCATAATTTAGTCAAAAAAAAAAAGTATGTTCATATTTTTGTTTTGTTGTAAACCAGGTGTTCTCCATGCGCAACAGGGAAGACTACTCCTCGAGCATTGTGAGACCCAAATAGGCGGCAAGTTTACCCTAAGAGTTTTAACATTGCTGCATGCCGCGTGCCCAAAGCTGAATTTGAACCCTTGACCTTGGTTAAATCTAAAGAGACTCATTTCATCTCATCAAAGCGTTGTTGGATTGTATGTTCATAACTTTGTCAACAAAGTATGTACATAACATTTCTAAGAAATCCTTAAAAAAAACGTTTCAAAAAAAATAAAAAATACTTCGTCAGTCGCGTAATAAATATATTGATTGATGATTTCCCTGTATTTAAATTTATTAATTACATTGAATATATGCGATTTCCTCAGATTTGAATTTATTAGGTCAATTATTTTTTTGAAAGGAATTTACATCTTTATCTTTATATTTATCTTTTGTTTATGAGTTTTTCTAACCTGTGCAACTTTGCACAACTTAAGGTGCAATTAATACACTTTATTATTGTCTCTCTCCTGTTAACCTTTTTTGACTTTTCACATAGACTTAATCGAAAAGAAGGATTGAAGCCATTGTGATGATTCTGATTGAGAACACCACCAACAAAGGACTATATGATCCTCAAAGTTACAGTGTCTCCCACACGTTTTTAGCCGCGTGTTAGAACTTACATTTCAATTAAACGTCGATGTGGCAGTGGAGGAGGCACATAAATGTTTTCTGTTTTGTGGCAGAGACGGAGGGAATCGGAGAGGTGAGGAATCACACGGTGTAGATCCAACCCGGCGGCGTGACGAAGATCATGGTAAGGGATAGTGCTCATGGGAATTCGAATGATCGGTTAGATATTTGTGGAGATTTCGGTTGCCGGATTCAAGTTGCCGGAGCTTGCTAGTGCGGTGTTTGTTGATGGAGAAATAACTGTTACGGTGGTGATCTGGTTATTGGTGATGATAGACTTGTGTTTGTGATGATGATGGTGAAAAAATTTAAGGCTGATTAATATGAGAGAGAAAAGTCAAAAAAGGTTAATAGGAGAGAGACAATAATAAAGTGTATTAACTGCACCTTAAGCTGCGCAAAGTTGCACAGGTTAGAAAACCCCTTTCTTTATAATAACTAGAATTCTACCCGTGCTCCGCATGGGTCATTCACACATTAAATATTAACCACAAATTGAAAGATATATCATAGAAATAAAACATTTGATAAATACAAACTACATTGAATTTCAAATTAAAACTGTCTCGTGTATACACTACCACAATCATATGATGTCATACATTGCGAAATACTTCATGATATACCAAATTTGAACTCACGTTAGTGTTTTTACCATCTTCATCAGTTATAATCTCTTGAAGTAACTCTTGCATGTAGAAGTTCAATTGAATGGATCCAATGCTAAAAGGGCATTAAATACACGTAGGCATGCTTAGAATGATACCCTATAACTTTCTAACCTCAACATTTGTCATTAATATAAGACATAGTGTACATTTGAACTACTCAATGCACTATTAGTCACAAAAATATGATGGCCCTTTGAGTGTTGCTTGAAATCTTTGCTACAGTGATAACAAAAAACTTAATTATAATCTGCATAAATGAATATATAGAAACTTGCCTACGTTCAGCCATTAGAGGTTCGATGATGCGTTGAGAGAATTCTTTATAGCTTAATGTAAACTGCAAACAAAGGAGGGTGTCATTGCACTTGTATATATAGAGTGGAATGGAGAGTTTGAATCATAGATATGTGTGTATATAATGATAGAATATAATATTTTGTTATAATTGGCTATAATTAGTTTCCTGTAATTATGTTGTATAATGATTAGATGGTTGACTAAACGTTACACAATAGTTGTATATATTCTATTCAAACTACCCAATCAACATCCTTTATGTGATAGAATATAATATTTTGTCATAATTAGCTATAATTAGTTTCCTGTAATTATGTTGTATAATGGTTAGATAATTGATTAAACGTTTCACAATAGTATATATTCTAGGCAAATTCTATGGCACACCAATATATTTAAGTGCACCGGTACACTCACTCTTTAAATTAATAGTTAAATGAGTTGTTTTTTGAAGAAAAATATTACTTTTTTATCATTTATAATTATAATAACTAAATCTTATTCATAAAAAATGGCAACAAAATAAAATTTTTATTTTTTGAATTTTTATCACTCATAATTGAGAACATTCATTATTTTTTATGATAATATGTAAAAAAAATGACTGTGATTCTTATAAACAATGAAATGATATTTTTTTTCTTATGAAATGATGTTCTATAAAATATAAATATTGACAAATAGCTATTTATTACATAAAAAATGATCGTTAATTTATAAAATTATGAAGCAGGAGTACCGGTACACCTCACTTTGTGAGTGGTACCGCAGAAGTTCCCCAGTATATATAAATCACATCGTGGAGTAAAAAGAAAACAAATTCCCAAACCCTAATCGCATCCTGTGCGAGAGAGTTGAACTTTCTTCCCCTCCCTAGCTTTCTCAAAAAAGAAACCCTGCCATGGACGACGAGGTGCGCAACATCTTCAACAAGTTCGACAAGAACGGTGACGGAAAGATCTCAGTCTCAGAACTTGAAGAGATGCTTTCAACACTTGGAAACAAAACAACATCTGATGAAGTAAAAAGGATGATGGAACATATTGATCAGAACATCGACGGTTACATTGATCTTAAAGAATTTGCCGATTTCCACTGCGCTGGTGCTGCAACCAAAAAAGATGAGGAGCTCCGCGATGCTTTTGACCTTTACGACCTCGACAAGGATGGTCTCATCTGTCCAAAAGAACTGCACATAGTTCTTAATAAACTTGATGAGAAGTGCACTCTTAGTGACTGCGAGAGAATGATAAGCAACGTGGATGCTGACGGTGACGGAAAAGTCAACTTCGAGGAGTTCAAGAAGATGATGGCTCGCTGATGGCAATCTTACTAGATTCGACTCACATCTTTTCCTTTTTATTTTATTTTGAAACTGTTGTTAAGGTTTAGTGATTAAGAAGATATAACTAGTTTTGTTAATATCTTCTACTGTGATATCTTTTCTATGTTATGTTTGATTTAAGGATTTTGGTCGTGACTGCAGATGTAGCAGCATTTCCAGAAGTTTTTTCTTCAAACATTCTCTGTTCTCTTTTGGGTCTTTGTTCTTTTTAATATATTTTGCAATTTAAGAAATCTGTTTTCTCTTTGTTGTTCATCGTTTGAATCCTCTTGAGTAGAAATTGTGTCATGTTCACAAAACCTTTCAAAGTGCAAAGAAAAAGAAAGTTTTATCTGCATTAATGAATGGAATCAATGTATTAAATGTCATATTTCCATATTTTCTCTTTCAAAATATTCAAGAAAATCTCTCTCTAATCAACTACAATAGCGAATACATTGATGACATTTTTATGCCTTATTCGTGAAAAACAGTCGCAGCTAAAAAGTTGCAACTAGCTACTGAGATAATGCAAAGAATACATGAAAAACTTAATATTTTAAAATCAAAGAAAAGGCATTTGCTTTTTGTTAATGTAACATGTTGCTTTGATATGGGTTGTTCCTCAGATACATGATTGCCAGTTATAGTCCAAAAACTTAAACACCATGGTAGTAAAGCAATAGGTGTGTCACTTTATTATTGCACAGTGGCTAGTCTTTGCATCATTGGATGAAGCAGTGAGGAACAAAATGATGAGTGATGTGATGAGGGTTATAGTGGTAGTTTCTATTAATAATGATTTTTAAATAAAATACTGTGAGAGAAATGAGTTTAACATGCCTTCCTAAATTGGGTTAACCATATATATATATATATATATATATATCAGTTCTCTTCTCATATATAGGTTTAATTATGGGTGTTCGCGGTGCAATTTGAATCGATTTTGATGCAAAAAATTTACTCGATACAAAAATAAAATTATATGTGGTTTAGTTTTGGATGACTTGTTAAAAAATTCTGATGCGATACGATCCAATTTCACATGGTTTGTTTTGGATCAGTTTTTGTATATTCGAATGACAAATTATAATTTTATTTATTTATTAATATTATTATAAGAACACGGTGTCTCCGTGAGCACGGTAGTTCTGTTGGCACAGACAATACATTGTAATATGCAGATGCCGAAGTTCGAACTCCAGACACTCCACTTATTTATCTTAAAGATTAATTCTAGTCACTAGGTTAACTGCAAAAAAAAAATAAAAATTATAAAGACACGGTGATATAATTGATATGATGTAAATTTTCACATATAATTTACTAAAAAATAATACTAGCTAAGGGATGACGATTATCAATTATGTTTTTCCCCTTCAAAAAATAAATAAATCAATTATGCTTAAAATATATGAAATAATAAACAAGTGTGATACATTAAACTAGTGAGTAATATTAAGAAAACTATAAACAAATGAATAATAGATTAATATACTATATCATACTAATAAAAAAAAATTAAAATTATTAACATACCAATATGCAATTTGGTTTTCCTTAAAAAAAAAATGCAATTTGGTTCATTTTAAAAGTTCAATCCAAAATTTGATCCGATCAGAACGGTTTTCACAAAAAAGGATATATAAACATATCTAACATTTAATTTGAATCGATTTAGATTTGAACACCCCTAAATTTAATTTACAATAATAGTAATAAAATAAAATAAAAATATTATACAATTTTTTCTTATATTTTAAGACGAAAACTCATTTATAAATGCTATTTTTCATCTCCAAAAATTCTCTAAAATAAGGGACTGGTTTTGTTAACAAAAAAATCGTTCCATATGGTCTCTCACACTCACACCTGATCAAGACTAATTATTGGCGTGTGTTCACAAGCCTTTCAAAGTGCAATAAAAATTTCCTAAAAAAATAAAGTGCAATAAATTTAGAAAAAGAAAATTCTATCTACACTAATGAATGGAATCAATTATTAAATGTTATACTTCCTTTCATTTGGTACTCAAGAAAATCTCTCTCTAATAAGAAATCGGGTTACATGCCATCACTTTTTTCATGCATTCATGCAGTTATGAGTTTAATGTTTGTTCGATCTTGATCGAATAGTTAAAAAAAAGATTATTTATTAGGCAAAATTACACAAATAGACATTTAACTTAATTTCAAGTAATGTTTTAGTTCTTTAAATTTTTTTTTTTCAATTTGATTCTTTATGTTTTAAAACATTAACACCATCATCCTTTTTTATTGAATCTGATACACATCAGATTAATTTTTTTTTATTGAATCTGATACACATCAGATCAAAAATTGCGCATGTGGCTGATACATTGTTTATGTGGCAATCATGTTTCTTAAATGACATATGACTAGTTAATTAATTACATATTTGTGGTTTTTTAATAAGATTCATTTCTTTTATATAAAAAATATAACAATCATTTATCATCCCCACCTCTTTGGTTCAATATAGAAATCCAGATATAAAAATCAAACACAGAAATCACAGAACCAAAATCAAAATTAAAATTAGTGCTTTGTTCATCCTAATTCTCAAACTACATAGTACAACTTATTAATGCACTACAAGAAAAATAGGTTTTAGCATTAGCAGAAAGCCTTTAGCATCAGAATAGCATCCACAAAAGTGACAACAGTAAAAGCCTTGAAGCTAAACACTAGCATCCAACTGACGCTAAAATAGCATCCACAAACGTGGATGCTAAATTTGAGGTTAAATGGGTATGAAAAGTGTATCTAAATGCAGACGCTACTTAGCATCTGAATTTCGTTGACGATAAATTTAGCATCAACACAGTGTCAAATAAATGCAGATGCGATGATTTTCTAAATAATAGCGTCCACACTAACATCTTGTTCACTGATGCTAATCCACCTGAGCGTATGTTATTATTTTTGTTGGTTAACGACCACCAACCAGGCTTACACAATAATTTTTAAGATTTAATAATAATATGACTTTTATAGAAACAGAAAACCCCAATAAGAAACAAATCTAAACGATAAGAGAAGATAACAGTTGAGAGAGAGAAAAAAACTATACCAGTTTGACGAATCAAACAGATCAAAGCAAGCAAACATCAAGTAGCTTGAAGGAAGCAGCAAACGACGAGAAACAACAAAACACCGAAGTAGCAAACGGCGAACAAGAAGTAGCGTAGCTTAAGGAATCATATCGAACAGGAATCAACAAGTAGCTTGAAGGAATCGCAGATTTGGAGCAATTATGGGTTTGTGAAATTTTTTGGGAATTATTTTGTTAGGTTTAGGAACAACACGAATTGGGAATTTTAGGTTTGGAAACCATTTTGAGAAGTGATTATGGGTGATGGGTGAGGAAATCGTGATTCATGGTGAGGGTGATGAGAAATCATGATTCTGAGTAGTTTGAGAAGTGATTTTGATAAGAACGTGTTTCATGGTTTAAGAGAAATGGAGAATCACTTTTCAGATTTGAGAGAAATATTTTGGGAAAGTGTGGGAAGAGTGAAAAATTTTGTGGGAAAAATGAAAAAAAAAAGTGGCAAACCAAAATTGACAAAAATAATAAAAAAGAAAAGATAAATAAAAAATGAGTAAATTTTTTAGCATCAAACATCATAGACGTTATTTGTAAAATAACAAATTTAGCATTAGATTTTGTGGATGCTATTAGTAAAATTTGGTTAAAAAATATAGCGTCAACAAATAGCGTCTATCTGACTGAAGCTAAATTTCATATAAAAAATGAAATGAAAAAATGCATTTGTATCAGAATTTGTGGATGCTAAATAGACACTAACAGACAATACTAGAATCAGAAATGGTCTGAATCTAAAATTTTTGAAGCTAAATAGCAACTTTCTTGTGGTGATGGCCATTACAGAATTTCCAACACAAGAAGCAAATATTTTTGATGAATAGAGAAACCCGTAACCAAAAAAAAGCATTGAAGAATGGAAGAGAGGGAAAGACTGATGCTTTGATAGATTCTAGAAAGATGGTGTAAAGAAAATCGAAAAAAAAATGGTGTAGAGAGAGGATTGAAGGGTTTAGCTATGTGATTTCTAAAGCGCGATAGCAAAATCACTTTTCTAAAATGCGTGTTTTAGGGTTTGAGTGTGTAGATCTGGAAAGTTAAGCAATGAGATTCAGAGATGTGAAGATGAGTTGCAAGCTTGCACGCAGCGATGGCCTCATTATTCCCTGATTTTTATCTTGTGATTAAGATTGTCAAAATCGGGATTTTAATTTAGATCGAAAGAGAATAACAAAATTGAAACTCGTAAAATCGAAATCAAATCATTTCATTTTACTTGACTACTTTTGTAGAATCGATAATCATAAAAATCGTAAAGTCGCATTCAAAATCGATGGTGTAGCAGAATCAAAAATCGCAATCAAAATCGATGGATATTACCAGACAAAAAATAAGCTAAATATATGTTATAAATGACTCAAAGTGGCTCAAACCTTGATGCCAGGAAACCTGCAATTTTATGGGAACCGAGTCAAAATTGACTCGTATACAAAAGTTCCCAAAATCTTGTAAAACGATTTTGTAGGGATTTCACGATTTTTCTAAGATTTTTCATGTTTTTGGATTCTACTATAGATTTGGATCGATGAAGATGAGCAGGGATTTAAATCGCGATTTTGACAACAATGGTTCTAAGAGATTGGTAGACCGAAAAACATAGGAAGTTTGTGACAATTGAGATAGTTAGAGAGTGATGCACATGCACATGTCAGCATTTAATGTTACAAACTTGATTTTGTCCACAACTAAATATAATCATATGGATTGTAGATAACAATATAACTTGAATTAGATTTTGCTTCTCCTTCAATAGTTTCTCATTTTTAGGAGTAACTTTATGGAATCGATGTTAAGATAAAAACACTTTATGTGATAAAAAAAATGCTAGTTTTATTTACCAAGATATTGCAATTTGACAGAGGAAAGCTATGATAAATAATACATAACGTTAACAAAAAAAAAATTGACACGATTCGTTATTTTCTCTATTGGGTTTTCTAGGAGACATGAATATTACCAACATGTGATTTTTGTCTTTTGGGGAAAAAAGAGTTTAGGCCAGTTGGACTTAAGGGGCTTATCAAGATCAAAACATATCTCAAAACTTAAACGAGCGTTAAAAGACATACTTATATATTTATCTAAAAAAGAGGTCCCCAGATCGGGTTGAATCCACAACATTGTCGGTGAATGGGTTCCTTACCAACTGAGCCAAATCTTCATTGGTTTAATATGTCATATTTAAAATGATAAAAAGAAATGACCATATAAAAATTACTCTTAAACAAAATGATAGCAACCCCTGCAGACAGTTTGGATTGTCTTTATTAAGAGACATTTCTTGCATCATAATTCAATACAAAATGTCTTTGCTATACACAGAATTTATTTATTCAATCCAACCACACAATAAGCTTACTTCCATTTCAAATGCTTGCTAAGAATGCGTAAAATAAAAAACTAAACGTGTATAGCAATCCACTCATCTCTTCCACTATAACATAAAGATATATCCAAAGAAGTTGAAGCACATAAAGGATGAGTCGATTGTTTGTGCTTTGAGAGAGTGAGATTGAAGAAAAAGTGAAGCCGGTTTGCAAGTTAAATGATTACTAACAAGGGGTGACGTGGCATCGTATACAAACGAGTATCCGTTGGCGTGTGTTTGAGTGTTTGATTAACAAGAAAGGCTCTATTTTTTAACTTTGTTTATAATTTTATGGACTAAATTGTCTAACAAAAAGTGCACTTTGGATCAAAATCACTAATTAAAGATACGCTTGACAATATTTTATCAACAATTGTTTCAACATTTTAAAATTAAATTGTTACAAGATCTAGCCCTGCTTGAAGCTCACCAGCAACTATATGTTCTCTTGTTTCATGTTCAGAACTTGGCCACTTGATAGCTTGGAGTCAATTTTGGTTTCATCAAGTAATACAGATTTTTTTTCTTGCAACTGTGACTATGCTTCTTGGCTTGATTTAAGAGCTGCTTCTGCCATTAAACAACAAGCTTCGTCATCATCAATCAATATCATTAACATGCAAAACATCTTTCACCAAGTTCATCTTGCAAATTGGAAACTCTCTAGCAATTCCTCGATCTGTCCATCAGTTTCTCAGTTATCAAATTAGCTTTGAAGAAACTCATTCATAGTCAGTAATGCTAGAATCGTCTTTCTCAGTTATCACACTTTAGAAGCTGCTGTGGTTTCCTTCTTGTGATTGAATTTCCTGGTGGTTACCGCACATTTTAAATGTTTGAGCGGAGGATTTTGAAGTTTTAGAACATTTGGTTTGAACCCTTTAGTGAGGCTACGGCAATACCTTCATATCTGCATCACTGATTTCTTTTAGCCCTTCAACAAAGATACTGAGTGAATAAGAATGTCACTAACAAGACTGCTGCGTACTTGCGTTCACAAGGCCACCGATTTCCCTTACTGAGGTGCTTTCACCTCCAATTGAGAAAACAAATATCTACTAATACAGATCAATGTGCAATCCAAGAGTCTAAGAAATGTTTGGCGGCGGGTTGAACCACAAAACATTAAAAGAGATTCTAAATATAGTTTATAATATGCAAGTTTTTTCTCATGCCTTTCACAAATTTGACTGCCAATTCCAATAAATAGTAAGTTGTCACTACTTGGATTTCCCTTGCAGTGTTTGAATAACCGACTTATAATTACTAGTGCAGGAATTAAAGTTAAACTAGATATAGCCATAATGGAATTTTGAAGTAGTGACTACAACATAGTTAAACAACAGTGATGCTAAGATTCTTAATATATTGTTATGAATATCAAGAAAATACAGCTTTTATATCATATGATATCTTAACGTACTTAAAAAAGTGGTTTTCAGATCTCCTAATTAATAGTTTTTATTACATTTTCCTCTCTAATTGTCCGACTACAAAAAAAGTCATTTTACACTAACCAACTTTGGCTAACCTTGAAGAAATGTACATATCAATCTCATCCTTCTGCTTACTATAAATAAACCATTTTTCAACATCAGCAACAACAGCATCTTCAAGTTTTAATGTGATATCTGTATGTTGATATCCTTTAGAAAACTAGGAAAAGCCTAAATCTTAATGGTACCTTGCATTAAGAGAACATATTCACCATCATAACTCTTCAATCTCCAATATCCTTGTCCACTACTATCGAAGAACTCAGGCTCAGTTCTGACAGCGTCCGAACTTTGATTCTCAATACAAAAAGAATAAAATATCAACCACTACAATAGTAAAAACATTAAATTCTAACAATAGACAGAGTAACCATAGATTCAAATTTCTTATATTTCTCTAATTAAATGCATATGCTGCTCAAACAAATTAAGTCTAGTTTGGATGATAAAAAAGCCGGTTCTCATGCAATATTAGCATATGCTTGAGTAAGTAAATGCAATCTTTTGAGAATAAAAACAAGATGTAAAATAATAATGGCATTGAAGATCAATATATCATGCAATTCTAATTACTACAGCCTATGATTCTTATATGAAATACTAAAAAATGTTTGTGATATTTGCAGCTATTAACATTTCTACCTATGACATGCCATTTATTCTTTGATGACTAATTATATATTCTTTTCTATTAGACACAATGATGTAAATACAATTAAGTGAATCGGATTAAAAACATTAAGCATGAAGTTGAGTGAAGAGTAGAACATATGGAAAACTGAAACATAACAACATACATTTAGGAATTGTACCTTTTGAAGGAAGAGAATTAGGTTCTGAGATTGAAAGGCTAGCCCCATTTGAGATAAGAGATGTTTCCATCCCATCCCACAACTTCTGCTACAGACTCCTTTCCTGTAGATAAAATGTGAACGATAATATGAACACCATTTGATAGTTTGCTGAAACAAACAATAAACCAACTGTGTCATCTTTGAAACAAATAAACGGATATTTGAAATATGAAAAACAAAGTTCTAGATTCAATCTGCTATTCTTTTTAGATCTGAATTGAGGAAAGCAGATACAGAAGTTCTGATTTTATACATGAAAGATAATGCTAAAAAAAAGGACACCAACTCCTAGACTTGGGTTGAATTTACATGAAAGAAGGGTTAGTTAGTAAGTGTGAACTTGTAATGATGTGGATTAGTAAGTGTCCTCAGGAGGGTTTATCACAGTTAAACATTGATGCTATTACATGGGAATAAGGTATATTACTGCACCGTAAAGGTTATTGGATGATTTGGCAGGCGGTTCTTTGGACGATTTGGATACGAGGAATGATAGAATTTTTAATTCTATAGTTAAAGATTATGGTGAAATTGTTGATGATATTAAGGTGCTCTCTTGGAATTGGGCGATTACAAGACTTAAGAGTCCTCCCTGCCTCTTTTATGAGTGGTGTTGGAACCCCAAGGATTGCTTGTTGCGATAGGTGGGGTAGTTTTGGAGGTGTCCGGGACTTTTTGTGTCGCTGGTTGCTGGGTTCAGATGCGCTGTTAGGCTTCTGTTGGTTTAGCAGGACCTGTTTTTGGGCCTGCTGTTTTTTTCTGGTGTAATGTTCAGTTTTAGGGTTTTTTTGGTTTTTGCAGGTTGCTTGTTGGCTGCTGTTCTCTGCAGTTTTACAACCGCAGCACTGTTTTTTCCGTTTTGCCTTTTTGGCCTTCACCTGTAATTTGTACTACTCGTATAATTCGGTGTTCACAAAAAAAA
>Ga0315914_1003644_pt1 | contig 23363 bp, 7 predicted proteins | sample MpolenodulesMG_FD_203920 | JGI IMG/M metagenome (GOLD analysis project Ga0315914, IMG submission 203920) | Medicago polymorpha root nodule microbial communities from Los Angeles, California, United States - elongated nodules | ecosystem: Host-associated > Plants > Roots > Nodule | place: USA...
CAAAACCTAAAAACCCATTTCAAATCTCAAACAATTGGACATACTAACTACCTTGATGATAATTTCATACACATCATCGGCAATCAACGGAGCTTTCTTCCCAGATCTATGATTAAAATGGTTGTACATAACCTTAACACTGAAAAAAAAATAACAATAAAATTAAATAAAAAAAAAACACAACAATCAGAAAATCATCAAAACGCAAACACCCACTCACGTTTCAGAAAAGGATTTCAGTGTGTTCTTGTGCAGATTTGAAACAGCAATCCTGGCAGCTAACTGAATGAATAAAATTCAAAAACAAAACAACAAAAAATTCATCATCGGAACAAGATAACGTTGTGAAAACAAAATAACGCTAAAAAAAGGCGGGAAAGTGAAAACTGACGGATGCATAATCGGGGTGGTTAGCGGTCATGCCGGCGGCAGTTTCAGCGGCTAATTCATCAAGTTGACTGGTGGTGACGCCTTTGTAAACGCCGGCACAAACTTTCTGAGCGACTAAAACAGGGTCACAGTGTTCAGTGCTTAAACCGTAACTGAGTTTCTTCAACCTCGCCGTTATCTTATCGAAGTGAACCGCCTCTTGACGACCGTCTCTCTTCACAACGTACATCTTGTTCGATTGTGGATTGGATTTGGTTCTGACGGCGGTGGATTTAGTTGGGGAATTTTATCGAACGGTTTTGGCGCAAGAGTTAGGAGTGAATAGAGTGATGTATTTATATAGTAGTGAAAGGTTAGATATGAAAACTAGGGTTACGTAATTATGGTGTGAGTTCCCTCTAAAAAGGGTGGGGTTTTGAAAATGAAAAAATTCCCGCGAGAATGTGAAAATTGGAAGGTTGAAAATTGAAATTGAGAAGGGTAAGGTAGGGTAGGTGAGGTTCCTTTATTTGTACGACTTCTTCGACCGTGGGTTGCGGTGGTGTGTATAGAGGAAGCTATTAGAGGAGGGGACCACAGTCTTTATTTTAAAATTTAAAGTCAGACGCGCCCTTATCTTATTGTTTTGTTTAATTTCGGCGCTATTCTCTGTTGGCGCGGTTTTTGTGTGTAAAGAGTCCATGATACGTCTCTGTCTTTTCTCCCTGTAAATTAAATACTACACTACAGTACTTCTCTGTTTTTCTTACCGGATCATTATCCGATTCTCATATAAAATAAACTAATGTAAATTGGTGGGAGTGTATAAGTAAAAACACCTCAAAATTGCCGATTTCGTCAAAAACACTCTACCTTCAAAAAACTCTTATGTTATTGTTAAATGTTAGTTGATTATTCCCTTTGTTTGTTTTGGTTGTTAAACCTTATGACTCTATGACGTATTACAGTTAACTGTATGTGCGGTACCTCAACATTGACTGAACATTATGTCATGTTAAAATTCACTACTTTTTTTGTTGCTTTCTTTGTCTTCTTCCTTCCACTTCTTCGTCATCTTCGACATCACCTTCATCAATATTCATAAAAAAAATTAAGAAACAACAATCATCATCATCTCATCACTAAATCTCCATTGCCATCAATAATAATACCATCATCTAAGTTAATCAACAAAAATCTATCACCCCATAAACAACAAAATTTCTAGCTCTTAAACCCGTGAAGGAAAAAAAAAATGTATAACACCGTGAAGAGAAGAAAAGAGAAATAAGTATGTATAAGAAGGAAAAAGAAGAGTACAACAGTATATCCTTAGTGGATAAAAAAAAACAGTATATCCTTATTATTTCCCTAAAAAAAAATATCCTTGTGATTAACTTTGCATATCACAACAGTATATCCTTAGTGGATAAAAAAAAACAGTATATCCTTATTATTTCCCTAAAAAAAAATATCCTTATGATTAACTTTGCATATCACAACAGTATATCCTTAGTGGATAAAAAAAACAGTATATCCTTATTATTTCCCTAAAAAAAAATATCCTTATGATTAACTTTGCATATCACACATGTATCAAAGAACATAGTCTTCACTGCAATCATAAAAAATTTGGGTTATTCATCATGATCCAACTTCCATCGAACCATCCAAAACTTTCAGATTTACAAAATCTCAAAATATCCCTCTTACTCTTTGATCCCTTCTCATCTCTCACTTTGTATCATCATCAACAACAAATTTCTCTCTCATATTCGTTCCAAATCCCTAATCCCTCTCGTTTAAACTTAAATTGTCCCAATCCCTAATTCATCTCATTGAATCTCCAAACTCCAAATTCTAGTCGATTTCAATCCTTGCAATAAGTAATTTCAAGGGACGAGGAAGAAATTGAAAGGTCATTTTGAAGGAGATTTTTGATAAATAACAAAGGGAAACTTAGACTATGGTATTTCGATGCTGAATATTCATTATAAACTTTTTGATATATTAAAAGAAAAACCAAAAAAAAGTCAATTTACTTTTGATTTGTCTCATCTAATCCCATTATCATCAGTCAAATAGTTGTAGGAAGAGGATAAATCTTTGGATGATGAACTTGAATATGTTAAAGATTTAAAATTATCAACGGAGACACACTTGAACTTGGTCTTCTTTTCCAAATATCATTACTTTCTTCCTTCCTCTTATTTAGGCACTGTCTTGATCACAGGAAAAGGAGAGTGTGTTTAATGAATTGGACTTGGTAATACATTGAGAGGGGATTCCTAAATGATCGAAGTGGTAATTCTCTAGTGTCTAGAGCCACCGGGCAACACTTGTGGTATTTTTCTTTAAAAAAAAAAAAGCACTTATGATATTTTAAGTGTTACTTATATGGATTGTGGTCCAACGGATAGAATGGTGTGCATCTTGGGTGAATATTTATCACATTCCTTCATGTGTTCGGAGTTAAAATGGAACAGAAACGAGATTAGAATTGTCAAGTAAGCATGCATTTTTTCCATGTAATTGTTTAAGTGTCATGTGTTTATTCATGGGTGAACCTTGGCTTTACCACATTCTTATAAACCCATGACATACGAATGACAAACAATTGTTGAAATCTCATTTTTATTGGTGTGTGTACGTATACATATATAAATATGGGATAAGATCAAATGACATCAAGGTGTCAAATTAAATTTTGACACCAAATCTCGAATATCTCAACTTGCCTAATTTAATCCCCTAATTTCTCGGCTCTCTCCCCCTCTCTCATTTAGCTCTAAAACAAGAAGAAGCAGCGGTAAAAAATACATAAAACTTTTGCCATTATATACATTTCAGGTTCATAACAAATATCACTATAAACAAATGACTCCTATAATATATTAATGCATGGTGCATAAACGGTGCTTCTTGCTGCAATCCAAATTTTAAATCCTTACATCCATAGAAATGTATATTCTAAAATAAATAAAAGATGAAATTTTCTCAAGCATATCATGTGAATAATTGCATATGTAAATATATTTTTTAGGACAAGTGAGCAACGGTGTAAAAGCAAAGGAAGTGGTCATTAATTACTCATTATGAAGGTATTTTTTAGAATATACAGGAATTAGGAAATCCTCAAGGTTGAAGAAGACACAAAATTGAAAATAATAATAGTCACGTGAGCTACATTAATGAATTAATATGAGCTTTGATCAAATATTAATAAATGGTTAAGATTTGGTGTCAAGATTAATTTGACATTTTAGTGTCATTTGATCCTATCCTTATAAATCTATATATATATATATATGTGTGTGTCTATATATATTGATTTAGTTGTCATTTGAAATTAAACGAAAAATTCTTGTCTCGTATTATATATTCTTTTACTATGTTTTCGAATCATATTAAAAAAGGGAAAACTTAACAATGCAAGATATTTTATCACAAGAGATCTAGAACCACTTGTGTACCATTGTGATAGCAATGTTATATAACATTGGTCAATGAAGGTGATGATAAAAGTTTTAGTATTTAGTCATGGATCACTAGATACAAATTATAGCATATATCAATAACAGAGTGGAAAGAAGAAATCGTGTACCTTTGAATTAGGTTGATGAATGATAACTGCCGACAACTATGAGAGGAATGGCTACCCTCATTCCGTTTAGCACCAGAATGTTCAGAATACTTAACCGTCTGATGAGATGACGTTTAAATAGCTAAACGGCTGAGGGCAGGGACCTCTCATTGGGCTTAGCTAAATGGTCCAACCCATCACGGTCCATTTAGAAAGAATAACCCAATGACGTATATTCATCAACTAATTAGTGCTTAACACAATAGACCATAATTTATATTATAATATTAACATATAATAATTCATTATTGTCAATCCATAATTAATTAATTAAATAATTAATCCAACAATCTCCCACTTGGATGACAATACTCAATTACTAAAAGAATATAAAATTTCACTTGTCATAAAGAATTTTAATTTTAAAATTATATGTATGGTCAAAGCACTAATCATTCAAAAGATAAGTAAGCTTTAATGCTGCAGAAATTGAATCCGATAGGGAAAACAAATCATACAAATCAAAGAGTCACTTTTCTAACAAATGATGAATTTATAGCGACACATTTGAATTAAAAAGAATATGTCAATAAAGGATGGCCCAAGCATTTTAAAAATGCTATAACAAACTCCCGCTAACCCAAAATATCATAGACTTAATCAAATCATAATGAGTTACAATACTCATGTATATAAGTCTGTGGTTAGTGGTTCTGTCAACGAGTTTTCAATTTTATAAAAATCATATATTCACGTAGGTATAAGAATGACAATTACTTATAGGGATAGCCTATTAATAGAGTGTAATTACATTTAATCAAAATCGATAGATGTTCAATGACATTCAATTAATCCAAGTTTTAGCAAAAAAATATGATTATGAAAATCCATAAGAAAATAGAAAAATTTAAGAATCTCCAAATTGGATCAACATAGACACTTGGTTTAAAGAAAATAAAATGTGGATTAATGTGGCCTCTGGAATGTCAATAATGAATGAACATTTACGATTATCTCAATTTATAAGTACTTCAAGAACACGATATCATACTCGATAGGAGTATTGATGGAGTATTGATATTATACATTGTACTTATTATCTATGACCTTATAAAACGTGGAATGTTGGTAAAAGAGAAACACAATATAGATTTGCATGCTAAGAAGTTACTGTGCATATTACAACAAAATTGACTTAAGCATCCAATTATGATGCTTATTGAGATTAAAAGAATTTTAATATATATCTCAATTTAAAAGAATGAGACTCAAGTTTAAAGTCTCTTAAGATATGCCATATTTTATCCAGATTAGAACTCTTAGAATAATTTTTTTTGTTAATACTCCCACTGTAAATTAGAGTTAGAATATAAATACAACATAAAGTATTATGGTAATAATATATAATAATTATAGAGTTCTATTTAGAATATTCTGGAAAAAGGATTTCACTTCTATATAGGATATCACAATTGCACAACAAAGTAGAAGAATGAATAAATATCTTCATATGTGCAATAATATACGATAAGTCACAAGAGGATAAAAATAATGAAATCACGACTTACCTCGCAGTGTGTGACATTCATCTTTATACTTTGAGTCAATGCCTTTTGATGACTTAACGAGAATATCTTATAATATAGTTATCTCAAAATATTCATGAATACAGAATAAGCAATTATAAATAAACATATGTGAGACTTTAATTATAAATCAATATGATTTATATAATAATTTAGACATAACGATGATAAATATTTTAAAAATGGCCTCAATTCTTAATAAGTTGTTTATATTTAACACATAAACAACAAAGAGGCGTACAAATTTTAATTCATAATTAAAATTTTAGCATAAAAAATGCAACAATGCAATATTCATTATATATATAGTTTAATATCATTGTGATCCAAATATTAATTGCGACAAGATACATAGTTAGATAGTTAATAATGTTTGTCACAAAATTAAGAATAATAAATTATGGGCCTATATTAGAGAGTATAGTAGAAAGGATAATGTATATAAAAGAAAAATATGCCAATTTTAGATTCAATTAAATGACATATACAATATACATATCACTATACTCATTTTAAAAATAAAATATTATTAGTATCTTTTAAATCGATTTGTGACAAGAGTCAGAGACAAATGTCTAAGTTTATATATGTTGCAAAAAAAAATGATTAATTAGTAAATTTTGAATCTTTATGCTAAGACAATATGAATTAAAGAATATATTATATTAGAATATTTATAATGCCAAGAAATATTTAAAATCATAAAATTTAAATTAATTATATTTGGCATTAAAATTAATAAAATTGAGCCTTCAATAAATTCACAATAGCAACATTTTAATTGATTAGATAGTTAGTGTTACTAATATAAGAGAGAATTTTCATAATAGTTTAGGCTCAAATATTGAGAATATATGCTTTGAAATAAATTATACTTTGAAATAAACTATTCTCAAGTGTAATTGCTATATGATCTTTTCAAGATATTTGACAAAATTTTGAAACTCGGAAATCAAGAATATACATAGTATAATAGTCAAGTTATTTTTGACGGAACAAATAATTATGAGGGTATCAACAAATTTCAAAATATATACTAATATAGAATATTTGATGCAAGAATACACAAGTTTGAGTCTAAGAATTTTCATAATCATAACACTTTAAAAGAATATTTTTCATAAGTGTTATTACTATAAAGGGTGTGTTTGTTTCAAGTTATATTTGCAGATTCCTGGAAATAAAATCATAAAAATGCATATGCCTATGTTTGTTACAAGTTTACTAAATTTTATTCCTGGGTATAAAATGTTCCTGGGAATAGAAAAGTTTTCCCAAAGAAAATGGTGGGAATAAAGTTCTCATGGAGATGGGAATAAAATTATGTGTAATCACCTATTATATTCCCTATTTTTAAGGTTCCTTGGAATATTATAATGTTAACCAAACATCTTTTTTCTAAATACCTTGCAATAAAATTCCAATCTTTATATTCCAAGGAATGTTATTCCTAGGAATAAATTTGCTATACTTGAAACAAACACACCCTAAAAAGTATTTTCATATAGAATATTTTAGACTCAAATATAGAGAATATATGATTCAAAAGAGTATATGATTCTCATATTAATTTACATCAAATATCAAGAGATTTCATAAAATAATATAAATTCTAAATTTTAAGGGTATAGAATAAATCAAGTCTTCCGAATATTTTGGGTGCAAGAGAAATTATATTTTTATCTCACAATAATATAACATTTAATAGTCAATTATGGGTTTAAAATCCCTCAATGACACATCAATATCAATTTAAGAGAATTCAAGTCCAAGAGAATGAGATTTCTCAAAAATGTCATAAAGAGTAAGAAATTCACAAGAATATGATTTTTTTTTTTTAAAAATAGTTTGTTCCCTAAATAACAATATAATAATAATATATAAAATATCTATAGTTATCAAAATAGTTCCGAAATTTATGCCAAATTGAGCAGAATGATAATTAACATTTAATTTAATATTTAATCTTAATATATATAAATGTTAAACAGTTCTGAAAAGTTTGCCCTAATCCTAATCCCGCCTTTTTTGGTGGTTCTGAGTAATTTTTATAAAAAAAGAGTTTGCAAGGAATTGAACCAGGTACCATGCGCTTATAGTTTATAACTATAACCACTATGCCACTTCTATTTTTGTTGAAATATTGTTGCTTCCAAAAATGAAATACATGACTAAAACATTTTTTTTAAAGCCCCAACCGCCTAACTGTTTCCTCTCTCATAACAGTTATTTTTTTTATTATTAGTGTTACCTTTATTGATAGTAGTTCTTTTTTATTATTTATTTTTTGTGTAAACTAACTACGTGTTACGATATTAAAGTTGCATCTTTAAAATTGTAGATAATTTGACTGATCCATATGATAATTTTTTCATTTGAAACTTCATTTTTTCCTGTAATTTTGTCGGTCTCTTTATTTCTCCTATATTATATTACATGAAGTTTTTGTTTTGACTTTTTATTTGCAAAAATCACTATAGTAGACTATAACATTACTTTGTTTTGGCAAACTAATGACTTTTACTCCATATTCATTTTTGTTGATTTCCATATTAATTTTTGTTGATGCAAACTAAATGTTGTTAATTTGCTTCTTTGAGATTGTGCATGTCGATCACTCTTAATTGAGACAATTTGATATTTTATATATGAAACTCTACAAAAACCCGTGCATCGCACGGGTTAGAGTCTAGTTGGCATAAAGAATAATAAAATTTTGGGAATATTTGGCTTTGACCCGTCCTCGCCGTAAGGCAACAGTTTTGATAATAGACAAAAGAAGCCACATATTAATGTAGAGAATTATGAGGCTAACAGAGAGAAATCTTAGATTGAAAACTTAGGGATTCCTCGTAACACTAGGATATCAAATGGGTTTTAACGGCAATTCAGTAACAAAGTAAAACCATAGACCAACTTTAAGAATCAATTGCTTGTTCATGGATTTTAATTTTTTACGGTGTTGATTAGAATCGCATAAGGACACAGTATGTTGATTCATATATTTGGATTAAGAGATAATAAAATCAACATACAATAATATAAGATCAACAACAATTAGAATGAATCATACAAAGAAAACAATCATCCACGAATTCAATTTTAGAATATATGATTCACAAACGGCCATAACATGTATCTATTTGACTCTGGTATAAAAGTTTTAGTATTTAGTCATGGATCACTAGATACAAATTATAGCATATCATCAATAACAAAGTGGGAAGAAGAAATTGTGTACCTTTGAATTGAATTAGGTTGATGAATGATAACTGCCGACAAGAGGGATGACTACTCTCATTCCGTTTAGCACCAGAATGTTTAATGGGATGACGTTTAAATAGCTAAACGGCTAAGGGCGGCAGGGACTTCTCATTGAGCTTAGCTAAATAGTCCAACCCATCACGGTCCATGTAGAAAGAATAGCCCAATAACGCATATTCATCAACTAATTAATGCTTAACACAATAGACTATAATTTATAGTATAATATTAACTTATAATAATTTATTATTGTCAATCCATAATTGATTAATTAAACAATTAATTCAAGGTGAGCCACGTAGGAAGGTCTAAAGAGAAAGAGAAAAGATATGCATGTGAAGTGCTACGTGACACACTTTCATTAGTTAATGTTATATAATATCGATATTTCAATAGTACATAAATGGCTTCCGTGTTAGCAGATCATTGTGCATTACCATCTATTCTCGCGACTCTCTCACCGTCAGATGGTGAATTTTTGCTTTGATCCTGGACTTTAATTTTCTGTACTTAAATCAAAATACAACATGTAATGGGTAACTAATGAGGTGACCCCATGTTATTTGCCACTTTAATTTATTTGAGCTTTGCACACGATGAGGTGATATGCATGCAATGACCATGACAAGTGTTCCATTAAAAAAGGAGCAATGTTGTATATCCCGAAGGATATTATAGCGAAAGATCCACGATATGGAATGCAACCAATAAAAGCAGCTGCTGGCCGCAAAACATGGAGGGTTAGGTTTTTATTTTCAATTTTTTTTAAGAAGCAGTCAAATTAACATTAAATCTAATTGGATTTTTGACATGTGCTCCACACGGGTTTATTGTAAAGAGATTGACATACGAATCATAAAATATAATATATAATTGGTAACGGTGAAAAAAATAACATGTGACAATCCATAATAGACAAAATAAAACACTTCATAAAATGTATGAAATCTGAAAATATTATAAAAGAAAATCCGGTAATCCTATCAATAATTCGGTAAAAGAAATATGAAATTTTTAGTACATTGGCATGTAGTTTCATCACACATTGCGAAATACTTCCTCATATACGACGTTACATTGGTATCTTCACCATCTTCATCAGTGATCAATGTCTTTAGTCCTTCTTTGGATGTAACTCTTGAAACAGCAACATACAACTGTCCGTGAGAAAATATAGGTGTTGCTAGATATACACTAACATGTTTAAGCGATTGCCCTTGACTTTTGTTAATTGACATTGCAAATCATACAGTCAAAGAAAATTGTCTTCTTCAGGTTAAATTACTGCTAACCTAATAAAGCAAATGAGAGAGAAAATATTAGGTTAAGTTGTTGCAGACCTAACAAAATTAATAAATAAGGATAAGTGTGGAAAATATTGTCATTGGTGCGATGCATTTTTTAAATTACTCTTAACCCAATAAAGCAAATGGGGGGTATTAGGTTAAGTTGCTGCAGACCTAACAAAATTAATAAATAAAGATAAGTGTAGAAACAAAAAAAAAGGCAAGGGGATAAGAATGAAATTGGTGCTATGCATTTTTTTAGATGGAATTTGTTAGGTTAAATTACTGCTAACCTAATACAGCAAATGAGAGGGAAAATATTACGTTAAGTTGCTGCAAACCTAACAAAATTAATAAATAAAGATAAATGTAGAAAATATTGCATTTTTTAAATTACTTCTAACCTACTAAAGCAAATGGGAGGGATGGAAAATATTAGGTTAAGTTGCTGCAAACCTAACAAAATTAATAAATAAGGATAAATGTAGAAAATATTGCATTTTTTAAATTACTTCTAATCTAATAAAGCAAATGAGAGGAAAAATATTAAGGTTAAATTGTTGCAGACCTAACAAAATTAATAAATAAAGATGACTAATAGCTTGTGAGCAAATTCGGGAACCACTCACGAAAATGGTTCTCGCGGTATTCAGCAAAAATAATTAATAAATTATTTTTTGCAGAATAAACCATGCTCTCAAAAATCTCACACCATAGATAATCCATTTCAGGTCCCTCCTTGATTTCCAATTACGCTCCCTTCTCTTTGTTTCTCTTAGTACAAGACAAGATTTACTCCATTTGTTAGGTTGGTCCATTTTCAAATCCATCACCTTTTCCATAGTCGATCATTTTTTTCACCTCTAGCATAATTTTTTTTTATATTAACTTCCGTTGCCTCAAACATATAAAACATAAACATTCTCAAAAATAATTTATGTTACCTTCAAACGACAAAAGCAGGTCGGTCTAAAGGTCAAGCCACCCAAACAAAGGCTTTAGGCCTCAAGGTTTTAGGTTAAAAAATGTCTCAAAATAAGTTAATTTAGCTATAAATATGTGATATGACATACTAATAATCAAAATTTGTCTAGCTTGATTGGTCAATTTTAAGGTCTCAAATCCCTTTGGTCTTAAGTTCAAATCTTGGATTCAATAAAACATGATTTTTTACGCTTTTACTAAGCATTATGTTACTATTATCTTTTTAATTCTAAAAGGCCTCATTATAAAATTTGTTTTAGGCTTCTTGACATGTTAGGCCAACCCTGGACAAAAGATTTCAACTTAAGTTCTTCAAAACTCAGTTTTCTCTTCATAATCACAAACACAACCCATGCAAAATTCATCACATGGATTACACTATGATCAATATTAGGAAAGGGGTAAAACTTCTCACATTTTACTGTTTCTTAAGAAGGTAAATTAATCCACCTAAATTCGTACCGAAGGAGTATGCTTCAAAATCACAAGTCAGCATCACAAAACCAACCCAAGTTAGTTTCTCACCCTTTACTTATACGATCGATACTTTATAGCAAGGATAGTCTATTAGAATTTCAAAGAAGAAAACTGGGTTTAACTTACACCTGAGATAGATTGGCTAGCTTCCTCCAAAATGAGAGGGATGAGAAGTATTTTGTCTTTTTAAGGAGGATTTATTCGCGAGTAATAACCATTGGATAAAATGATGCTTTGGGTAATACTACAATTTGTTGGATAAAAGAATTAAGAATGTCATATATATTTTCTCAAAACTTGGCCGACAAGTTCAGAAAAAAAAAAATATGAGTTGTCACTTCAAGAAGTCTTTAAGAAGTAAATCAACGAAAAATATATAATTTTTAAAGAGGAATGTTAGCAACACACTTTTCAACATGCTCTTTTTGATTGGTTAAAATTCACATAAGATCCACCAAAATTACATGAGATCCTCATGATTTGGTGGATCCCATGTGAATTATAACAAATCAAAGAGAGTGTGTTGAAAAATGTGTTGCTAACCTTTCTCTATTTTAAAACACGTTAAAATAGAATATATCATCCAACCAAAAAAGTCTTTCAGCACAAGATCTCTTGAAGAAGACTTTAGAGAAAGTTACAAAATTTACAACAATCCGCAACTAAGATGTGTAAATGGTACATCGTTTATTTAACAGCTAATATTCATTTTGATCTTAAGACTTTGTCTTTGTTGATCTTAAACGTATCTAAATAGTAACTACATTTTTTAATGTCTCTTTTATTTAGATTAAATTGACCAAGGTAAAACATATTTCATAATTAAGTGTATGTTTGTTGAAGGGGCGTAAATGTTAACAAGTTGTATTTATACCCAGAACAAAGTACATAAACAAATTGTTTGGGAATAAAAGTACATATTACACTAAGTACGTATACATAAGATTATTTTTGACAAAAACAACCCATAAGATTTTGTCCCTCCTAGACTTGTGGGATATATACAAAAAAAGTAGCTCTTAATTTTTGGTCAAAAAAGTTGGGGTAAGTTGAATTTCAAAAACTTTTAAGTTTAGGATAAACCTAAATGTTGAGAGTGTTGGAAGATATATTTACAAATCATTCGTGGAACATATACCTGTATATTAAAAAAAAAAAACATATTCACGCTAGTAGCTGAAGTTGAATTCACATTCCTCTAGGGTATGAATTAATTTCTTACTAACTAGATCAACTTTCATTAACAACTTCTTAATTTTCTTATAAGCTTTTATTGAAACATTCTTCTTGATTCAAGGATATTAGAATTTTGTGGGATCAAATTGTCCCCATATATTTTCTTTAAATGGATCTAGTATCTCTTTAGTTTTAAAAATACACTGTCAATAAAATGACGAGTGGAGGGTCACATCAATATTGATATTTAAAAAATAGTTCGAGTTTTCAAAATTTTATTGTATCTAACTTTTTCATATCAATTTATATTTGCTTTTGCACGTATAAATAAAAAAAATCTGCAACAAACATGCACAAATATTTAACGAATTTATTTCAAATAAAAAATATATTTAATGCAAACATTATATTAATAATGATATTTTTTTTTTGGTAAAGTAGTCTAGTGGCTATTAGTAATGATAATTTTTTTTGGTAAAATAACCTAGTTGCTATAGCTCACACAATTTAATTATGGAGAAGAATGATAATTGTTTTTTATACTATAGTAATGTTACGCGATCCGTGTCAAAGTACATTTTTTTTAACTAGCTCAAAGATTTTAAATCTTAGCAAAAGTCTTTTTTTTTTTAACAAAAACAAAACGATATTCATTCATTCAAATCGATAAAGTACATCAGATACAAACATCGCTGAAAACGTAAAGAGTGAATCTGCGAACAAACTCATAGCACCCCAAGTTAATAGCATACAACGGTAAAATGCCTACAAATAATATGATGAAACCTAAGTCACTGAAATACTCATGCTTCTGGATCTGCAATGTTGACGTCCAAATCATTGGTTGAATTTGTAATTGACTGATGTAGATCTTTCAATAGGAACTGAACAAACACCGCGACAAGACGCGAAATCAAACGCCGCACAAAACGACGAACAACACAACGTCACACTTAGACGACGAAATCACAAAAAACGAAAAAACTTGATAGATGTGAAAACCACTTATTTAAACTGAAAGAAAAGGGGAAAAAGACGTAGATGAATGATTTTAGGTTAAAAATGACCTGAAACCACCTCTCCTTAATGAACGAAGGAGAAAGAAAGTTTAGAGAGAAGTTAAAGTTTTTCCCACTAAAAAAAACTTAGGCCAATGTACCTTAGCAAAAGTTTTTTTAGAAACCACAAAACTTTTAAAAAAAATATTTGGGTTTTAAAATACTAATCTAATTTAATCTAGGCATACAGCCCGTAGAGATTGGGGAAAGTGGAGGAACCAAACAAACCCCCTCTTGTTTTCGTAACGTAAAATAACCTATAAAATCTAAAACCCTAAAATTCCACATCACAGTTCTCACCACCACCAAAACACTTCACAAAATCGAAAAGAGATAATCGTAAGGTAGCTAGTAATGGACTTCGACGAGTACGAGTACCTGGAGAAGACGGTGGAGGAGCAACAGGAAGACAAGGATTCATCCAAAAAGAAGAACACTGACATCACCGACATTAAATCCGAGAGGACTTACCGGAAGCACGGCGTCGACGACGATCTCGACGGCGGTGAAGATAGGCGGAGCAAGAGGTCACGCGGAGGTGACGACGAGAATGGCTCTAAGAAGGATCGCGACAGGGACAGAGACCGTGAACGTGACCGTGAACGATCTTCCGGTCGTCACCGGGAGAGGGACGGAGAGAGAGGTAGTAGAGAGAAGGAGAGGGAGAAGGACGGAGAGAGAGGTGGGAGAGATAAGGAGAGGGATAGGGAGAGAGAAAAGGAGAGGGAGAGGAGAGATAAGGAAAGGGAAAAGGAACGGGAGAGAAGAGATAAGGAGAGAGAGAAGGAACGGGCTGAGAGAGAAAAAGAGGAGAAAGAGAGACCAAGGAGGAGTATGAGTCGTCCTGAGAGAGACAGAGGAGAGCGAGATTTCGAAAACAGAGATGGCAGGTAAAAATTAAAATTGCACATTCAGTTTATACCTTTTCATTTCGTGTTTGCTCTATTGATTCTTCAATTGGTTTCAATTAACGAATATAAAAGAATGCAATGTGTATAATTGAATTAGAAATGACGATATTGGAGATATAGTTGGGGGACTGTAGAAAAAATGGTAGATAGAAACTCAGCTTAGGTGGTTCAGACATCTAGAGAGAAGACTTGTAGATTATGTATGTAGTAAGAAGAGTAGATCGGATGCGTGCAACTCACTTAATCGAGCTGTCAAGAGTTCAAATCTTGGTTGGGGAGAAAATACTACCCAGAACAATTAAATACTAACATTTGCTATTCAAAAACAAAATAGAGTATATCTGACGGAGAGTAGTCAAATCACTAGAGGCAGAGGATGATTTAGAAAAGAATGATCTAGAGATTAATGAGTTGGACAGGGATATGATTTACGATATTAGAACATTATGGTTGCATTTGATCCATGTAGCCGACCCTACTTATGCTTGGTTGTTGTTGTATGTAGCTGTTGAATTTTGCATACTCTCTACTAGCTAGTTTACTTGAAATTTATTTAGTTTATCACGTTTTTCTGTGTTGGAATGGATAATGTGTCCCTATTGTTTATGTTGCCAGTGTTATATGCGATTTTTTTTCCTGTTCTTATAAAATAAGAGGTTGAAATGTGGTGCTAAACTAGGTATTACGCCATTAATTAGTTGCTGTTTGGTTCAATTCTTCAAGGTATAAGTATATCATTAATGGATCTCAGTACCTCTCGAGGGATTAGTCCTGGCTCCCGACCAGGGATACCAGGATAATCTGGGTTGATCTAAAAAGGTATTATTATTTCATTAATTTGTTGTTATTGGGTTTCAATGCTAGCACGGTGTTACAATATGATCCTTACTGCAGTTTTGGCTCATGTATAGGTAAGATTTTGAGTCATTACTCCCTCTGAAGACTGGGCGCCAATTTGGACTCTAATATGGACAATCAATATACTGATTTATTGAACAAATTATATAATCTGAATACCAAATTCAACTAGTATGATGTGGACTTGTCTATATTTTCTTATTACAGCCTCATTTTAACTTGACTTGCAGGAGATTCAGGGATAAGAAAGAGAATGTGGAACCTGAGGCAGACCCAGAAAGGGATCAGAGAACTGTTTTTGCCTACCAGGTTGATTGGTTGCCTCCATTTTTGTTTGTTTTAAATAGTATAAATTTTTACGGTCTGAGATATTGGTATATTTGGCAATTCTTTTGTGATGATTTCCTGTTTGCTCTTTGGTGTTCACAGATGCCCTTAAAAGCAACGGAGAGAGATGTATACGAGTTCTTCTCGAAAGCTGGCAAGGTCAGTTGCTTCAGTTATGACAAGTGAATTCAATTGTATAGAATGTACAAGTCTTACATTCATGATGAATATAAGTTGTTACTCAGAGCACTCTGCTTTCAGTTAAATAGGGCTGCTACTTTATTGTGTATGGATATTCTGTTTATATGGTTTTTAGTGAATCACAGTTACATTATGATATTTAGATTGCCACGTTCCTACAAATTAGGTGGCTGCATGTTTCCAGTGAATGCTTACATCTGCCTCTATACATGATACTTCCCCTCTTTTGTTTTAAGTATAATTTGATGTTCCTTGTTTTCAGGTGAGAGATGTCCGTCTGATCATGGATAGGAACTCACGACGATCTAAAGGAGTTGGGTATGTGTTCAATTGTCAAAGAATCTCTTTTTTAAATTTCAACTTTTAAGACTTATGCTTGACTGTATTCTTAATTGGACTAGCTCATTTTGCACAATGAAGATCAATGACATAGTCTTGGTTTCCTGTTCAGTCCTATTCCAATTTTTTTCACGCATACAATGATGATTTCACTTGTATACTGAATTATTGATGATCCTCCCCCCACCCACACACACGCACACACACACCACCCCACCTTTTTCTTCTTTTATGAATTGTAAGTCTCTCATGACGGTGTCTAGGTTAGATGCTCATGAATTTGGTTCTGCTTTGACTTTTAGAATCATTTGACTAGGAGTGGGTTACCATCCTACTGCCTAGTGCATTAGCAAAATTTTAGTGTAGTTTATTTTGTTAGCCTTTATTTGCACGCATTTTAGCAACGGATGCAAGGCACTATTGCCAATCCTCCTTGTCTAAATGGTTCCGTATCTCTGTACTCATACGATGTTGTCTTATTCTATCTTGAATGTTAATTTGATAATCACATATGCTTTTAATTTATATTTTATTATTATAACAGACTAACATTTTCCTTACATGATGAAACTCAGCTTGAGCTGTCTGCACTAGAGTTTTTGTTTCCCTACATCTCTTTGCTGTATTCTTTGTAAGGTTTGATTGTGAATTTTGTTGCTTAGTTTTGAAAACTTCATGCAAGTTCCTTATGGTGCAGGTATATTGAATTTTATGATGCGATGTCAGTGCCAATGGCAATTGCTCTCTCTGGCCAACTACTTCTCGGGCAACCTGTAATGGTGAAACCTTCTGAGGCCGAAAAAAATCTTGTTCAATCTAATGCTTCCAGTGGAGCTGCTGTAGTAGGACCATATGGAGCAGTGGACAGAAAATTGTATGTGGGGAATCTTCACTTCAACATGACTGAGGCTAATCTGCGAGAGGTATTTGTGCGTGTGTGTGTGTTTGTGTTTTTTTTTTGCTGTTTCATTAGCTGTTGTGGTGAGGATACCAATGTTTGGCATACTTCCGTATCTATATATTAACTGAGGGCATTGACAACCTTTAATTGCAATGTAAATGCCTATAGTTTGACTAAATATATTTACTTCAAAATCAATAAATTTGTTTTCTTTAGACTGGATATAATTTGCTGGTAGGCATTCAACGATTAGAATATTGTTGTGATAGTTTATCATCTTTTGACATCGCTCTTAATGTTGTTTTAGATTTTTGAGCCATTTGGTCAGATTGAGGTTGTACAACTTCCTCTTGACATGGAGACGGGACACTGCAAGGGTTTTGGGTTTGTTCAAGTATTTTTCCAACCTTTAACCTTAAGAAATATTGCTTTTCACAATGCTTTTTATACGTTGGTTTAACTTGTATTCATTTTACAGTTTGCCCATCTTGAACATGCAAAGGCAGCTCAGAGTTTAAATGGGAAATTGGAGATTGCTGGCAGGACTATAAAGGTAAAGATATTTTTGCTGACCCCTTTGTTTCAACTTTGTTGATACTCATCTCTGCTAATCCATCTGTTTGTTACCGACGTTCGTCAAATTCAGGTTTCATCTGTTACAGATCATGTTGGAAGTCAGGATACAACTACAAAATCTGCAGACTTTGATGATGATGAAGGAGGATTGGTAAGTTTTCACATGTTATTTAAAATATTAGAAAATTGGTTGTGGTAATGTGTCATTGAAATTCATATCTCATAACAATGTATTGCAAATTTACTGAAGTTTATATGGATGATTTTTTCTCATATTGTTAGAAACCTGAATGACAGAGAGTTTGATGTGAAATCAGACTGTTATACTTTTAATTATGTATCACAGTTCTAGATATGAAATTATACAGGTTGATGACGAGTGTTCATGTTTGATAGATAGGTTCATTGAAATTTCAGTGCAGTTGAGGATTTGCACTTAGGTTACATGTAAATACACTAGACCACCGACCCGTGCGATGCACGGGTCCTATTTTGTTTGATAAAATGTTGACTACTTTTCTGTTATCAAAGACTTGAATCCGAAACAACAAAAGAAATGTTTTCGGCGTTTCCTCTACAAATATACGCAAACAGAAATCGAAGTGATAATGATGTATTTTTTTAATTACAGTTGAATACGAGAAATGAACGTATTGTTTTTGAAACCAACCGGGTCCTTAGTTTTTCTTTCCAGGATCTTTTATCACCGCACTTTCACTTTTCACGCCCCTTTCTGCTGACTTCGTTTTTTGTATGTAATAACAACAGTACTCATCTATTGGGAAAGTTATTGTTTGTTGTTGGATTATAACATTAGTCTCTGTACGGTTGATTACTTATCTATATGTTTTTCTTTGCAGACCTTAAATGCCCACTCAAGAGCATTGCTTATGCAAAGATTGGCCGGTACTGACATTCCCACAAGGTCTGTACGATATTTTCCTCTTATATTTTTATGAACCTGTTCATTGTTTTCACATATTTCCCAACTGCAGCATTGGTGTGCAAACTGTGAATGGGTCGGTTCCTGTTCAGCAGGCTTTTAGCATGCCTTTTGGCAATCCAGGTGTTATACCCGCATCAGTTCTACCAACACAAGTCATGCCTACCCCTGTGGTAGAACCAGTAGGAATTCCCAGCGAGTGTTTGTTATTGAAGAATATGTTTGATCCAAGCACCGAGGTTTGTGATGAATTGATTATATACTTTTCACCATAACCATATGATGTTTCACATAACGAAGTACTGATGAAAAATATTACAATCCGCAGACAGAACCAGATTTTGATATAGACATAAAAGAGGATGTAGAGGAAGAGTGTTCTAAATACGGCCGGGTGATGCATATTTATGTCGACAAGTAAGTTAATAAATCTGTAGCATGAATTAATCATCATGTATACCTTTACCGTGTACTTTTCATGTTATTAGTTTCCACATATTATGTGTTGCAATTTTTTAATTAGTTCGGTGTGTACACAGAAGAAGTGCAGGTTTTGTGTACTTGCAGTTTGAAACAGTGGAAGCATCAAGTGCTGCACAACGAGCAATGCACATGAGATGGTTTGCACGCAGGTTGATCACAGCTATCTTCATGGTAATATTCTAATATTCTTGAGTTCTCTGTTGGCTTCTGAAGATTCGTATTCCTATTAATTTTATACACTTGACGTAGAATGTTATTTAAAATAAGAGACTAGTATTCATAACCATGTATGATAATCACACTACCACGAATCAGATTATCATTTTGATGTTTTCCGTCTCTCTCTTTTTATTAAATTCAACAATCCCTGATGTTATGCTGCAAACCTTTCCTCTAGATCAATATCTTAAGAATTATTTTTCTTGCAGCAACCACATTTATATGAAGCCAAATTTAAGGACGAATCTTGAAGAAGTGCATGCAGGCCTCAAGCCTCTTGAAAGATAGGAGGAGTGCAATTTTGTGGTTTAGTTTTTATAAATCATGCTCTGGTTTACAGATTTTGATTCATAAATTGTTTTAGATGATTACATAAATTGTAATGCCCAGACGGTGGTGATATTTGAGGTCTTTTTTAATTTAGTAAGTTGATATATTTAACAATTGTCCCTTGCTATTTTCGTTATATTTGTGTAATGTAAAATTACCTTGTATAACTTTTTGTTTGAAAGGTTTTTGGCTTCTTGCATTTCACATTTTCACTTTGTCTGGGACTGGGATTTTGTATGGGTGACGGGGATTTTGTATGCGTTTCTTTTAAAACCCACTAAAGTCCTTTCCCTCAAAAAAAAAACCCACTAAAGTCCTACAGTGGTCTTATTTTTCTGAAATTGAGGATATATAAGAGGGGACGGGTGGGGTCTACTAAAAATAAACTATATCTTTGACCTGTGCGATGCAGGGGTCTACTAAAAAAACATAAAAGAAATTAATGGATATACAATATTGAAATTAAAATCGTCCTAATGTGACTTTTAAAAGCATTTGTAAAAACATGATATTTTTATATGATCTTTCATATGCACATATTCGTTCAACTAAATTTATATCAAAGCAGTATTAAAGTTTATAGATCAATCATTTAGTTATGCATTAGCTAAACCACACCACACATATCAGAGACTTGGAAGGAACATGCAATAGAAAATAAACATAAACGATAGTCGTAAGTTAATTACCATTGAGTTTTAGCAAAGCCTAAAAATTTAAAAAGCATTAGTTTATGTAATAGAGAAAAATAATGATATATTTCCTTAAAAATAAAATAAAATAAAATAATAGCATATTGATCAATACAAATAAATAAAATATATGCACTTATTATCTAAAGTTGAGAACATCTAAAGAGGGAACTCCTAAATCAAGAGCAACCGTACCTACTCCTTAACGACATGGACTAAAACCAATATCATATTTTCACAGCATTACAAACTACTCCATGCACATTTGCGTTAGAATTATGCTCTTTACCGAAACTGTTTCGCTCATTTCTAAAGTAAATGTCCAAAATACCCTTATGCGACTTAAGTCACACTAGTGTATTATTTACGTGAGCTAAGTCACGCAACGTGACTTAACTCACGCACATTATAGCTCAGCGTGAGTTAACTCGCGCTAGTTGGCCAGTGGTTATAGCTTAAGAACACACGTTTTTTGGACGGTAGTCAATGCATTTTAATGGTGTTTACACGTTTTTTTTAAAAGTTTTTTCACGTTTTTTGACCTCATTAAGTGCTATGCAACCTTAAACCACCTATAAATACCCTCACAAACTTCCTCTTTTCTTCACATTATCTCCTCCCACTCTCTCTCCCTTTTTCTCTTCTTCTTTTTTGCTTCTATAGTCTCTAGGCTCTTTATACCCCTTTACGTATATACCAGTGGCTTTTGGGGGAAGTAGTGGTCCGCCGGGTTGGGGAAAAGGGCATCGTCCCTTGAGGTAAAATTAGGTTTGCTTCCTTTTACTCCCAAAATCTTTTTACCGAGGGTAAAAAGAATCATCACGGGGGTATAAAAGGAACCAAATTTAAATTTACCTCAAGGGATCTTGATGTCTTTTTCCCCAACAGGACGAATCACTATTTTCCCCAAGAGCTATTGGTATATACTGAAGAGGGTAAAAATTACTTTTTACCCCAAGAGGGTAAAAAGATATTAAGTAGATTAGTGAATTCAAATAAAATATATGTATTGCTTATGTAATGTTTAAATGATATTAATAAAACGAGAGTTATATTTATTAATTTTGTTTTTTATTTGTATTTATTTTATGTTTATGATTATGTATTGAATAAATAAATATTGAATAAATAAAATCAAATAATTATAAATATTGAATAAATAAAGTGAACAAATAATTTAGAATAAAGTAAATAAAATAATATAAAGTTACATATGCGCCACTTAAATAAATTTGAATATGCGCCACTTAACTCAGCGTGAATTAGAATAAAAATTGCGTATTGAATAAATTCGAATAAAGTTACGTATTAAAAAAAATGAAAAAAGGCTTAATTAAACTCAGCGTAAATTCGAATAAAGTTGTGTATTGAATATTAAACTCAGCGTGAATTCGACTAAAATTGTGTATTGAATAAATTCGAAAAAAGGCCTAATTAAACTCAGTGTGTATTAAAAAAAAACGTGTTCTTGACCAAATATCACCGACTAACCTAGCGCAAGTTAAGTCACACTAGTGTGTTAACCTTGGCGTGAGTTAACTCATGCTATTGTTAACCTTTGCCTAAGTTAAGTCACGCTATTGTGGCCGGTTTTTCATGCATTGTATAATAGTTTTTACACTCTTTTGTTAATTTTTGCATTTGTTTTATGATTGCGTATTTAATTAAAAAATTCCGATAAAGTAAATAAATAAAATAGATTAAACTCAGCGTGAATTCGAATAAAGTTGCGTATTGAATAAATTCGAATAACAGTTACATTACGTTACATAAATGACATGTATGTCAACTATATATGTTCATAAATATGTCCTATCATTACATTACATTCGGGAATACACCTTCCAACTACAACAATTGTCTTGCCTCTGAATGGGGCAAATTCAAACTTGCTAAGCAGCAGAACTCCAGCATTCGTCCAGAAGTCCTTTTGTTCCATTCAAAAGGTTAAATTCTTGTTGGTCTTGGTTTTAAATGATAGTATCCAAGTGCCAACGGAATGAGGTCCAGACCTTGACACTTCAATATCATCATTGAAACGAAGCCAACAAGAATTTAACCTTTTGAATGAAACAAAAGAACTTCCGGGCGAATGCTGGAGTCATGCCGTTTAACAAGTTTGAATTGCCCCATCCAAAGGAAGACAATTGTTATAGTTAGAAGACAGCTTCCAACTACAACAATTATCTTACCTTCGAATGAGGTAAATTCAAACTGGCCAAACAACAACTATCAAGCATTCACCTGAAAGTTTTATTGTTTCATTTAAAAGATTAAATTCTTGTTAGGCTTGGTTTAAATGATGGTATTCAAGTGTCAAAAGAATATATAAGGTCCATTCCTTGACAATTCAATACCTTCATTTAAACCAGCCTAACAAGAATTTAATCTTCCGGGTGAATGCTTGTTAACTGTTGTTTGGCAAGTTTGAACTACCTCATTCAAAGGAAGACAATTGTTGTAGTTGGAAGGTGTATTTCCCTACCTAATCACGAACTTATGGCGGAATCAAACTTTTGATGATATCTTTAGTTGATCTCAGCAACGTTACCCGCATATCGATCCACTGGAACATACTGTGCTCCCAAAACATGCTCGTCACATTTTCGTCGTTCCTTAACTCCACCCAAGTGAATGATCCTCTCCCCTCGTCGAGCGTTGGACGTTTATACCGAACGTATTCCACCCTCCTCGTGTCTCTGGGGTTGACTGCTTGGTTGAATTCATTCAGTTGATCCTTGAGACCTCTTAACGTTACGTTAAGGCACCGAACCTTCAACCTCTGAGGTTCTCCGCCGTT